>PPYF01024545.1_pt1 | contig 205439 bp, 175 predicted proteins | sample 1559871 | NCBI WGS metagenome assembly PPYF01 (sample SAMN08240021, study PRJNA423297) | Human gut metagenome, whole genome shotgun sequencing project.
ATCATTTCTTTGATCGTTCCACCCAGAAGATCTTTCAGAGCATCCTGAATATCTTCAGCTGTCTGAATATCGTATTCTTTCAGGAGCTGATGGATAATGTTACTAAAAGGCCATCCTATGATTATTTTGATTTTATCATAGAAGAACCCTTCAATCACATATTTACAGAAAAAGTTTTACACTCCCGTCCGGTCAGTCTCTGCTATCCGGCATTTTACAGGGAACTCAGAGTATTTGGTATGGGATCGTTGTCTTTCCGGAATTTTCGTGGAGAAACACCGGTGCATTTCCGAAACACCCGTGAATAATACCCGGTATCCGTGAACCCGGAGTTAAATGCTGCGTCCGTGATACTATATTCCTCATCCCGCAAATAAGGAATACTTTGTTCCACCCGGTATCTCAGCAAATAATCAAATAAAGACTCATTCATATGCTTCTTAAAAAAACGGCAACACTCACTCTTACAGATATGCACAGAATCCGCAATATCCGTAAGAGTGATCTTCTTATCATAATTCTCATGAATAAATCCCAAAATAGTTTTCAACCGGGCCAACTCCTTAGGATTCAGTGACTCTGTTTCCTGATGAAATGCCCCCTGATGCCGCAGTAAAACAAGCCAAATCTCCGACAACAGCATTTGTACCTCCATCTCATAAAAGTCCGGCCTCTCCAAGTCCAGTTCTATAACCTTCTTCATCTTCTTCCGGATATCCCTATGCCACTCCTCGCTCCCATCGAACCAAAGAGCCGAGAACTCATGCCCATTCACCACCAGATCCACATACTTTGTCTGTATCAGACTCTTCTCAAACCCATACACAATCTTAGGGTCAAAGGTTATACTCCAATAATGGCAGTCCTTCCCCTCAATCATATGTCCGCTGTGCAGCGTATTGGCATTGCCAAACATCACATCTCCTTCTTTTAAGTGGAAATCGGCCCCATTCACCTGATAGATCATCTCTCCATCCGCCACCAGCGTCATCTCAATTTCCGAATGCCAATGCCAGGAAAATGTCCCGAACTCATAGTCCGTGATACACTCCTTACTCACCAATACCGGAAACGTATAATCCCCATGCGCCTTTATTTCCCGCTGATTCCTGTTTGTCTGTATCTGCATCCCTATTCCTCCCCGCGAAAACATCAAAATCTCAATATAATCCATATATAATTCAAGATATTCCTAGAAATCCACCTCATATCTACATTATAATACAAGTAAAGTTTGAGTCAAGAAAAACGGGAGGTATTTTACAATGTTTGAAAATGAAAAAGCAGTTGCAACTCTGAAAACAGTTTACGGTGAAGAGAAATTGCAGGTGGAGCAGGAGCGTTATGATCATCTGTATCAGGAATTTGTAAAAGCATTCGGCGAAGGTGAAGCGGACTTCTTTACCTCTCCGGGAAGAACAGAAATCCTGGGCAACCATACAGACCACAACCATGGTAAGGTGCTGACCGGAAGTATCGCTATGGATACCATCGCTGCAGCCAGAAAGAACGGAACTTCACTTGTTCACGTTATCAGCGAGAATTACAACCAGAGTATTACTGTTGATTTAGACAACATGGATACAACCTGCAAATGCCAGGGAACCCTTTCTCTCCTGATTGGTATGTTTGAGGGTTTTGTGAAAAAAGGATATAAAGTGGAAGGCTTTGACGCATACGTATCCACAGACGTGATTGGTGCAGCAGGCGTAAGTTCATCCGCATCTTTTGAAATGCTTATCTGTGCCATTGTAGATTATTTCAGCAATGACGGTAAAATAGATTATGTAGAGTATGCCAAGATCGGCCAGTACGCAGAGCACGAATACTGGGAAAAACAGTCCGGTCTGCTGGATCAAATGGCTTGTGCAGTGGGTGGCGTGATCACCATTGATTTTAAAGAAGATATGCCGAAAGTAGAGAAATTGGATTTCGGATATGACCAGCTTGGATATGACCTGATCATTGTGAATACAGGAAAAGGCCATGCAGATTTAAGTGCAGAATACTCCTCCGTTCCCATTGAAATGAAAAAAGCAGCACAGGTTATGGGAAAAGAAGTGCTGGCAGATGTAGATGAAAAGGAATTCATGGAGAATCTGCACAAAGTGAGAAAAGAAGCAGGTGACAGAGCCGTTATGCGTGCCCTTCATTTCTTCGCAGAGCAGAACCGTGTGGATGCTGCAGTGAAAGCCATAAAAGAAAAAGATTACGATACCTTCTTACAGTGCATTACCAAATCCGGAAACTCTTCCTGGAAATGGCTGCAGAACTGTTTTGCAACAAAAGACGAGACAGAACAGGCTGTTCCGGTTGCGCTGGCACTGACAGAAATGTTCATCGAAGAGGCGGGAAGAGGATACTGCAGAGTACACGGCGGCGGATTTGCCGGAGTGATCGCAGCAGTGCTTCCAAAAGATATGACAGCAGACTATGTAAAATACATGACACCATACATGGGCGAAGAGAATATCTATGTAATGCAGATTCGCCAGACCGGTGCCGCACATATGGATTTTTAATAAGCTGCAGTTGTAAAGAAAAAATATTGTCGCAAATAAGAAACGTAAACAGTATTTGCCTAATTCTGCCAAAAGCAAACAAAAATATAATTAGAACACTTATAAGTATGTGATATGCCATTTCTATGTACCCCAAATATATGCGGCTAATATGCAGCTAAAATGAATGGGCGCAGGATCTGTGCATTAAAAGAACTATGAAGTACAAAAACCAGGAGAGTGCAGACAAAATTGCACTCTCCTATTTTATTCCAGGGGTTCTGTGTCCCAGGTTCCATCTTCCCTTATAGTATACTGCCCGTGTCCTGTTGAAGTTTCCATTTTCTTTTCATGGAGCTGCCGATATGCTCTGGGGCTTGAACCATAGTATTTTTCAAAAGTGTTGCCAAAGTGCTGGCGGCTGTTGTATCCCGCGTGAAATGCAATATCAGTCACAGATAAGGAACTGTTTGTCAATAAAAAGGCAGCCTGTTCCAGACGTTTTCGATTGACATAATCTGTAATCGTACAGTGCAGATGTCTGTTAAAGAGTGACTGCAGATAGGATTTATTGATTCCGGCATAAGCGGCCAGCTCCGGAATCCGTATATCTTCGGTAAGATGCGCTGAAATATAAGATGTGGCTTTTTTCAGATACACGGTCCCTGTAGCCCTGGTATTTTCCAGCAGACAATAAGAGAGTTCCAGCATTGTGCGGAAAAACAGCAGGCGGATCAGATAATCGGTATCAGGCGCCGTGTATTTTCGTGACATATGCACATCTTTGGAATAAGGGATCTTCTGCTCCAACTGTGAGATAAGATCTTTCAGGGAATATCCCAGATTCCCGGTATCATTGGAAACCCAGATAGCTTTTTTGGAACGGCAAAAACGGTCAAAGGATTCGCTTTCCCGTCTTGGTTCCAAAAGGTCCAGAGTGGTCTTTTCCTTCTGACAGCAGAATTCCAGGTTCAGCAGGGAACAGGGCGAACCCTTGGGAACCCATAACCGATGCGGGACTTCGCTGTCCAGAAAAATAAACTGCCGTTCTTCCAGACGATGTTCTTCATGGTTTACATAAATATGACAATTTCCTTTCGTGACGTACATAATTTCACAACTGGCGTGGGCATGAGTATGCATATCATACTCTGTCAGGGAAAGGGCATAAAAAGCGGTTATGGAGATGTAATGATGAATAGGATTAAAGATGCTCATGGGAATGCTCCTTTCTGATACCCTTATTCTGAAATGCATATCCTTAAATGTCAAGAAAAATATATGCGGCAATATCTTGCATTTTTAAATTCAAACAACAATACTTTCCACATCCCGTAAACTCACCGTTTATAATAAACATCATAAAAACCAAGAGATGCAATAGAAATTACATTTGCGGATTTCCTATTGCCATAAATACGGGAGGTTACATTATGAGTTTTAAAATAGCATTTATCGGAGCGGGAAGCCTTGTATTCGCAAGGACATTATTTACAGATATCATGTCAGTGCCCGAACTTCGCGATGTGGAGATTGCATTCACAGATATCAATGGGGAGAACCTGGAAAGAACAAGAGCCTTATGCCAGAGAGACCTGGATGCCAACGGGATTCCGGTGAAGATCGAGGCAACGACAGACAGAAGAGAGGCATTCAGAAATGCCCGTTATATCATTAACTGTGTGCGTGTTGGAGGGCTTGAGGGATTTGAGACAGATATTGAAATCCCGCTGAAATACGGCGTTGACCAGTGTGTAGGTGATACTCTATGCACAGGCGGTATCATGTATGGTCAGAGGGTGATTGCTGCCATGCTGGATTTCTGCAAGGATATCCGTGAGGTGGCTGAGGAGGGAGCCATCATGCTCAACTACTCCAACCCCAACGCAATGGCTACCTGGGCCTGCAACAAATACGGCGGTGTGAAGACCATCGGTCTTTGCCACGGTGAAATACACGGGGAGCTGCAGATTGCGGAAGTTCTGGGTATTCCCAGAGAAGAACTGGATATTATCTGTGCAGGTATCAACCATCAGACATGGTATATTTCCGTAAAACATCACGGAGAGGATATGCTGCAGAAAATCCTGCCGGGTTTTGAAGCGCATGAGAAGTTCAGCGAAGAGGAAAAAGTGCGTATTGACATGCTGAAACGCTTTGGATACTACTCCACAGAATCCAACGGACATCTCTCCGAGTATGTTTCCTGGTACCGCAAACGTCCGGATGAAATCAAGGATTGGATCAATCTGGATAACTGGATCAATGGAGAGACAGGAGGATATCTGCGTGTGACCAGGGAGGAAAGAAACTGGTTTGATACAGATTATCCTAAGATTCTGGCGGAAGAACCTAAAAAGCTGGATGGTTCCGAGAGAGGAAAAGAACACTGCTCTTACATAATCGAGTCTCTTGAGACAGGAAAGAAATACAGAGGCCATTTCAATATGATGAATGAAGGCTGTATCACAAATCTTCCATATGAAAGTGTTGTGGAGGTTCCCTGTTATGTCGATGGAAACGGTATTAGTGTTCCAAAAGTAGGCGACCTTCCTCTGGGTTGTGCCGCTGTATGCTCACAGTCCATCTGGGTGCAGAAGCTTGCAGTGGAAGCGGCTGTACACGGCGATGCCAAACTGCTGAAACAGGCTGCCTTAATGGATCCCCTCACAGGGGCTGTCTGCAATCCGCCGGAAGTATGGCAGATGATTGATGAGATGCTGGTTGCTCAGGAACAGTGGCTGCCACAGTATACAGAAGCCATTGCACAGGCAAAAGAGAACCTGGCAAAGGGTGATTTGATTCCTACAAAAGAAGGATACAAAGGCGCAGTCAGACTTCAGGAAAAATCCGTTGAGGAAGTTGCGGCAGAGCATGAGAAGAGAAAGATCACTGTATAATTAAACTATTACGGCTGATCGGCAGCTATTATTAATATAAAAAGCATTGAACCACCGTTAGTTCGGTATGTTCAATGCTTTTTGTGTTTAAGTCAGTTGAGTCACATTATACAATGTTTGACGTCTTCTTCGCCGCCCCGCTCTTTTCCACTAACTGTTCTAATGACTGGAAGGTATATCCCATCTCCTCCCATTTTGTCAGCAGTTCATCCAGTATCTGTGCATTGGTGCTGGAAGTGCTGTGTAAGAGTACAACAGCGCCGGGATGAATACGGCCGATGAGTTTGCTGAAGGCCTCTTCCTTGGTGGGCTGCTTATCCTGGTACCAGTCCACATAGGCCAGACTCCAGAAGAAGGTTTTATATCCCAGTTCTTGTGCCATTTTCAGGTTGCTTTCGCTGTATTTTCCCTGAGGCGGACGGTAGAATTTGGTCATAGGTTTGCCGGTGGTCTCAGTATAGAGATCTTCCAGTTCCTGAAGCTCCTTGGAGAAGGATTCCATGGTTGATATCTTCGACATATCCGGGTGGTGGTAAGAGTGGTTGCCCACGATGTGTCCCTCTTTGACCATTCGCTTCACCAGATCAGGGCTGGTGGAGACAAAGTTGCCTACCACAAAGAAGGTGGCGGGAGCGTTATGTTTTTTCAGGGCATCCAGGATTGTGGCCGTGTTTCCGTTTTCATAGCCGCAGTCAAAGGTGAGATAAATGACTTTTTCCTCTGTGTTTTCTGCATAATAAGCATCGTACTGTTTTAGTTCATCAAAGGTGGCATTTGCAACCGGCGGTTTGCCTTCCTCCTGAAAACTGAGGCCCCAGTTACCGTCAGCGGAGGCAGAGGCTGATTCTGTCTGACCGCCGTTTACTGCCTCGGCTATGAAACAGCCGGCAAAGTAGGCGGCGGCGAAGAGCAGGGCAATTGCAAGAAATTTCTTGATAGGAATGTTATGTATCATAATAAGTCCTGGAAAGGTTGTTTATTCTATCTTATTTAATCTGTCGGGGAATTATGCTTTCTATTATTGAAGGCTGTGCGCTGCCGTGATAGAATAAAATGTCAGATAGAAAGAAAAATGAAGGTTGATCAGAAAAATCATAGTTAATCACAAAAAGCTGAGGCAAAGCGTAACTTATCAAGGCATAAGGAGAGAAAATGGATAGTAAATTGATATTTTTTGATATAGACGGAACTCTGGCTCTGGAGCCGTCCGGGATAATACCTGACAGCACCAGGGCTGCGATCGCCGGGGCAAAAGAAAACGGGCATCAGGTGTTTGTCAACACAGGAAGGACGTTTTACAGCATCAGTGAGGGTATCCGCGCCATGGATTTTGACGGATATGTGTGTGGATGCGGCACCCACATTTATTACAGGGGAAAAAAGCTCTTGGAATCCGCGGTTCCCCATTCTATGTGTGTGAACGTGGCAAATATGCTGAGAAATGCCAGGATCCCTGTGTTTTATGAGGCTGATAAAGCGATTTATTTTGATTTCAGTTATCCTAATCCATGGCTGCAGGAGGCAATGGAGATATTTGCCACGAAGGGGAGAAATATTGAGGAACTGTTTTGTGATGAAAGCGAGACATATGACAAATGTCTTATTTTTCTACCTGATACAGAAGAGGCAGGGGAAATAAAGACATTCCTGGATGCACACTTTTACTGCATTCCCCGTGGCGGCAATGTATGGGAAGTGACACAGAGGGGCTATACAAAGGCAACAGGTATCCGGTTTATGTGTAGTTATCTGAATGCGGATATGGATAATTGCTTTGCTGTTGGCGACAGTGAGAATGACCTGGATATGCTGAGGGCAGTAAAGAACAGCATTGCTATGGGAAATGCCAAAGATGAGGTTATGGCCTGCTGCAGTTATGTGACAAAAGGAATTGATGAAGATGGTATTTATTATGCGCTGAAACATTTTGGAATAATTAAATAGGAAGAAATCTGATCCTGCATATTATTTTTAAAGATTTTGAAGATAAGGAACGATTACAATAGTGCAAAAAATAACTGTCCGGTATGAAAATGCCGGGCAGTTATTTTTTTGCATATTTTTTTCAAGCGGCACATTAGCTTGACGATTATTTTGGTATTAAATGCAAAAAGTATTTAATTTAGGAAAAGTATCTGATGATTGAATAATCATATTTATCAGAAAACTCAATCAATAACAAATTTATTTGCAGTTTTACAGGTTTTAGAAAAGAAAATATTGGGGATGAGAGGAAAAAACAGGTATAAAACATGTAAATATGCAAAGATAATTTCAAAATATGTAAAACTGCAAAGAACAGGAAAAGGAGTGGTAAGTACATTTTCTACAAGAAATGCTATATTAAACATACCAAAAATATTTAATTTTATGCAAAGGAGATGTATTTATGAAAAGAAAATGGAAGGTATTGACCGGTTTGGTGCTTGTGGGGACAATGTTGGCAGGGTGTACGCCCGGAACGGCAAAAGAGGGCGATGCTGCCGAGAGTAAAACAGACACAAACGAGACAAAAAAGGAGGCAGTTGATGCGGGGGACAGCGCTGCTTCCGGTGAGAAGATCGAACTTAATATGTGGGATTTGAGGACTGAAGGTGCCGCAGCACAGATGATAGACACCATTATTGAAAATTTTGAAAAAGAAAATCCCAACATTTCGATCAAACGGACTGCATTCAAAGTATCAGACCTGAGAAATACCATCAAACCAGCCATTAACAGCGGAGAGGGACCGGATATTTTCAGTTATGACGCAGGTGCAGGCTATCTTGGCGTTTTGGCGAATGCAGGGCTGGCAATGGATCTGAGTGATTACAGGGAGCAGTATAAGTGGGATGACAGATTCCATGACTGGGCTTTGGAGAAGACGGTATATGACGGCAAACTGTACGGTGTGGCCAATGAGCTGGAGATGCTGGGTGTCTATTATAATAAGCAGATGTTTGCAGAGGAAGGACTTGAGGAACCTGAGACTTATGAGGAGTTCATGCAGATATGTCAGAAATTCAAAGATAAAGGGATCACCCCGCTTATCATGGACGACAAAGAGCAGTGGCCCGGATTCCATTATGAGTCAATCTGGCTGAATAGTTTTGTGGGAGCAGACAAAGTGAAAGAAGCGGTAGCAGGAAAGATACCCTGGACAAGCGAAGGCTTCGGAGCGGCGTTGGACGAACTTTACAGCGTGTTTGAGAAGGGATATACCACTGAGAAACCTCTGAGCCTGGCATCTGAGGATGCAAATAAAGCCTTCTACGCAGGCCAGGGTGCTATGCGTGTGACAGGTACCTGGCTTGTATCCGGGTGTGTTGAAAATATGAAGGACAATGTGGGATTCTTCTTTGTGCCCGTGGCGTCAGATGATCTGGATAACTGCCCTCCGGGAGGACTTGGAGAAGCTGTGGTTGTGAACTCAAAAACAAAATATCCGGACGAGACAGTAAAATTCCTGGATTACATGTTCCAGCCCGACAATATGGAGATTTGGTATGAAGCAGGCTATATTCCTTCTGTAAAGGATGTGGATTACAGCACTTATGAAGTAAGCGAGCTGTTCAAAGATGTTGTGGATGAGATCAACGCGTCCGAGAACCTGGGAGAAAATATTGATGTTCTGATGCCGCCTAAGGTAAACGACGTGACACAGAACTATATCCAGCAATTGATCGCGGGCAAGACAGACGGTGCTGCCTGTATGGAACAGAAACAGAAAGCGTTTGAAGAAGAGATCGAGGCGGGAAATTATTCGGTGGAATAGGCAGTATCCCCGGGGGAAAATGCGCTTGCAGTCAGCTCTGTAAATGTGCAGATCCGGGAGTTACATGTGAATATTCTGTTATGAAAATCAGTGCGGGGCTGCAGGATTCTGCTGCAGCCCTGTCACATGCAGCGGGAAGGATGTTTTTATGGATAAAAAAAAGAGGATGCTGCTGAAAAATTGGATGGGATGCTTTGCCTTTGCGCTTCCGGCATTGTTGTTCTACTGCCTGTTTTTGGTAATGCCTATTTTTTCAACTGTGAGGATCAGTTTCCATGAATGGAACGGCGCGGCTCCTTTCATGAAGTTTGTGGGATTGGACAACTATGCAAGGGTGCTGAAGGACCCTATTTTCTATAAGGCATTAGGAAATAATGTCATCTGGATACTGTTCACAATATTTGTTCCGGTGCTTCTTGGTCTTATTTTTGCAGTGATGATGACCCAGAAGTACGTAAAAGGGAAATTTTTGTATCGGCTTACCTATTTTATGCCCAACGTGGTATCCCTTGTTGCGGTTGGAATTGTGTGGGGGTGGATTTACAATCCGGAGTTCGGAATTATGGGAAGAATGCTGGATACTCTGGGAATGCACGGGGCAGCAGGAATAGATTTTCTTGGCGATGAACGTTTGGTCATATGGTTTCTGGTGATCGCCGGGAGCTGGACCTGTTATGGATTTAATATGGTGGTATTTCTGGCAGCCCTGCAGGGCATTGATTCCAGTTATCTGGAGGTGGCAAAGCTGGAGGGCGCCAATGCGTTTCAAAAGTTCATCTATGTCATTGTGCCGCTGATCAAGGGAACCATTGTGCTTCTGGTGTCTAATTCCCTGATAGGCTCCTTCAAGGTTTTTGATCTGATTTATATTATGACAAAAGGCGGGCCTTATCACTCGTCAGAGGTCATCTCCACATATATGTATAATTCAGCTTTTAATATGAATGATTACGGATATGGTTCGGCACTTGCGGTAGTTCTGGCTGTGATAATCGCGGTTTGTTCCGGGATTTTCATGAAGCTGACAGATAAAGAGTAAAGGAGGGGGAAATATGAGTGAACATGCAGCAGCCAGGCGGCACCTGGTCAGTCTCCTGACACACGCCATATTGATTTTATTTGTGCTTATTTCCGTGCTTCCTATCTTTTGGATGTGGATGGCAGCAGTAAAGCCGTTTGATCCCTCTGTAAACGATCCCTTTGCGTTTCCGTCTTCCGTGACATTTCAGTATATAAAGGAAGCATGGACAACAGGGCGTATGGGCGGTTATATGAAGAACAGTATTTTGGTGGCTGTGCCCAGGGTTTTTGTGGTGCTGTTGTTTTCATCCATGGCGGGATATGCTTTTGGAAAGCTGAAATGGAAAGGGCGGAACCAGATTTTTTATTTTATTCTGATAGGAATGATGATACCGATCAATGCCATGATCATACCCCTTTATTATAACGTACAGCAGCTTGGCATGATCAATACACTGCAGGCTATGATACTGCCTTACTTTGGACTGTCCATGCCGTTTGCCTGCTTTATGATGAGGTCTTTTTTCAGGGAACTGCCGGATGAACTGGCAGAGTCGGCAACCATAGACGGGGCAGGAAAGTGGAAGACGTGGCTGTATGTAATGCTGCCGCTGACAAAACCGGCGCTTACATCCCTGCTTATCTTCGAGTTTATGTGGTCCTGGAATGATTATCTGCTGCCTATGCTGATGGTGTATGACGATAAATACAGGACACTTCCCCTGGGGCTTATGTATTTCCAGGGTGAGTACACCATGAACACATCACTGATCGCAGCGGGTGTGACCATATGTACGGTGCCGATCATTATTGTCTATTCTATTTTTCAGAGAAGCTTTGTTGACGGCATTACGGCAGGAGCGGTAAAGGGTTAGAGTGTGTTTGAAAATTGCTTTTCGCAGGATGTGCTTCACAATTTAAGATAGAGGAGGAAACATTTATGGAGATAAAAGCGGCAATACTTGGAGCCGGAAACATGGGAAAGAGCCACGCAAAGAGACTGTTGGAATCAGGGGCGCTGGTATCCTGTGTATGTGACAGAAGCCGGACAGCCAGAAGGACTTTCATCGACGAGATACAGAGGGAAGGAGTACAAAGGGAAGAGTTAGAAAAGGAAGAGTTACAGAAGAAAGGCATACAGCAGAGAGATGTACAGGAATTTGAGGACTTTGACGAAATGTTGGATGAAGGTGATTTTGATGTGCTGTTCATCTGTCTTCCACCTTTTGCCCAGGACCATCAGTTTGAGCGGGCTGCTGAGAGGGGCAAGCATATTTTTATTGAGAAGCCCATTGCTCTGAACACAGATACCGGCCGCAGAATGGTAAAGAGCGCGGAAGAGAACGGAATCATTACCAGAGTAGGATTTCACATGAGGCAGGGCACTGCGGTGCGGAAAATGAAAGAGCTTATCACATCCGGGGAGGCCGGGCGGCCGGTGTTGTTCCACGGGCACTATTCCTGCAATTCCCTGCATACACCCTGGTGGATAAACGTTGATCTGTGCGGCGGCCAGATTTATGAGCAGGCTATCCATGTCTATGATCTGTGCCGTTATCTCATGGGAGAGCCAAAATTCGCGGCCGGTGTTATGGGAAATGTATGTCATAACCATATCCATAACTATACAGTGGAAGATGTGAGCGCCTCTTTTGCCGGATTTACCAATGGCGCAGTGGCTGCGATCACGGCAAATAACTGTGAAATCCCGGGAGAATGGGTGGGAAGCTTCAAGGTGGTATATGAAAAAGTCACTGCGGAGTTCCGTGATTTTAATCATGCAGTTTTTACCTATACAGGGGAAAGTGAGATCAGGACGGAAATCATAGATTCCCAGAAGGATGCGTATCTGGATGAGGTCAAAGAATTCCTGGAGTGCGTAAAGGAGAAGAGGCAGACCATATGTGATATCAAAGAGGGGTATAAAAGCCTTTGCTACGTGGAAACTGTAGTGGAGTCCGCAGGTATGGACGGCGTGAAAATAGGTTTACATAAGTAAAGGATTATAGGGTGTAACGATTCGGCGGCTCTGCGCATTTACAGTGCTGACCGTAAAAAAGCCCCTTTGGAAGAAATGTTTGGCGGCCAGGCAAGAAGGCATGGCAAATGGCCATTCTGTATGGATTTTTGCACAGAACCGTGAGGGCACAGAATGGCTGCAATAGGCTTAAAATTTATTACAAATAAAGGAGAACTGAGGTTATGAAACAATTATTGCTGGGAATCAACGGAAAACCGGTTTTGGAAGAATATGAGGAGAAACCTCTTCAGGCAGGTTATGTGAGAGCAGTGTCAGAGTACGGTGCCCCAAAGCACGGCACCGAACTGCACGGATATGAGAAAGACCCTTTTGCAGGAGTCTATTATGATGAGAGTACCCACATTTTCAGACCCAGAGAGGAAGCTCTGGTGTATGATGGAAAGTCCGGCCTGGGAAATATGTGGGTGGGAAGAATCACCCAAATAGGCGAAGGGGTGGAAGGACTGGAAATAGGGCAGAGAGTTGCCGGGTATGGAAATCTGAAAAATACCCATACGGTGAAGGCGGAAGAGGTTCTGGTCATGCCTGACACTATGACTTGGAAGGAAGCAGTCTGCTATGATCCGCTGCAGTTTGCCCTGGGAGGAATCCGGGACGGGCATGTGCGTATGGGGGATAAGGTGCTGATATCCGGTCTTGGTGCCATTGGCCTGATGGCAGCCCAGGCTGCAAAAGCGGCAGGGGCCTCCCTTGTGGTGGTATCAGACCCTATAGAGAGAAGACGCAGGACCGCGCTGGAGAACGGAGCGGATATGGCCTTTGATCCCACAAAAGAGGATTTTGGGCTGATCCTCAGGGATAAGACGGATGGAATCGGTATGGATGTTGTGATTGAGACAAGCGGGAACTATAAGGCAGTGGAGCAGGGAATCCGCGCCCTTGCATATGGAGGGAATTTTGCCATGGTAGGCTGGCTGGGAGAATGTCATATACCTATTAATCTGGGATATGAGGGTCATTTTAACCAATGCCATTTCTACTTTTCACGGGCGTGCAGTGAACCAAACAACGACTATCCCAGATGGAGTTTTGACCGGATTTGCAGGGAGGCCTGGAATATGCTGTGCAAAGGCATGTTCTCCTGTGAAAATATTGTTGCTCCGGTGGTGGATTTCGATACCTGCGATGAGAGTTATCTGCACTATATTGTGGAGAATCCACAGGAGAGTGTGAAGATGGGAGTTGTGTTTAAGGAGCAGTAAGTCTGGATAAGCTTTGGCGATTGGATTAGATTTCTCAAAGGGAATCGCGGCCTCGAGCTTACAGTTCGGGCGCAGGGAAAGGAGACAGCATGAGTGATCGTTTAAAACCTTTGATCCAGCGGGCGGTTCTGGATATTGTAGAGTATGATTATCAGACCAGAACAGAGATGGTGCAGTTGGACAGACGGATGCCCTTCTGCGTGATGTCTTATCTGAAAAGAGGGGAGGCGCTTCTGCGCATTCAGGGCAAAGAGTACCAGTGCAGAGGCGGAGATGCTATTTTTGTGCCGCCGAATATAAAACATGACCATGTCAAGACATCAAAAGAGGAGACCGAGTTTTTGTGGTGGCATTTTAACTTTAGGACAGCCTATAACATAGATGTGCTGAGTTTTGTAAAGCTCCCGTATAAAGTCCATATGGAAAACAGTAACGAGTTTGAACAGAAATTTTTTGACTATATGGAAGCCATACAGAATGAAAAGACAATCGCTGATATGATATATAAAAATGCTAAGGCGCTGGAGGTCCTGGCATGTATCTTTGACAGCTTTTTAAAATCCGAGAAGACACAGCCTGCCCCAGATATCCCGGAGGTTTTTATGGATATCTTTGATGATATATCCAGGATGCCCACTGCTGGTATGAATCTGAAAACACTGGCGGAAAAATATCATATGAATCCTACGTATATTTCCAACAAGTTCAAGGAGTATTTCGGAATATCCCCTATTTTCCTGCAGAGGAATATGCTTTTTGAGAAGGCGAAGGACTACCTTCTTTCCTCCGCCATGAATATAAATGAGATTTCAGGAGAGCTGGGTTTTTCGGAACATGCAGTATTTACAAGATTTTTTACGGAAAAAGCCGGAATATCCCCAAAGGAATTCAGAAATACCGGATTTTAAATCAGATGTAAGGCTAAGTGTTTAAAGGTGTTCATCATCCGGCAGACTTATGTCATCAAGCGGATACGGTTTGTGCTTGGTCTCCTCCTTCAGATATCCCCTGAACTGGCTGGGGGTATACCCCATGGTTCTGCGAAACTGGCTGCAAAAGGCAGCCGCGTCCCTGAATCCGCAGGAATAGGCAATTTCCGTTATTGTATACTGGGGGGAGCGGAGCATACTTGCAGCCGTCTGCAGCCGCAGGCGCATAAGATATTGTTTTGGTGATATGTGTTCCTCCTCCATGAAAATGCGGTACAGATAAGAGCGGTCAACGCCAATATAAGAGGCAATGTCAGATATGCGTATATTATAGCTGTAGTTATTGTTCATATACGCCCTGGCCCTGGCCAGATACTGGCGGGGATAATCTTCCCGGCTGGTAGGTTCCTGCTCCTGCATGGTGCCGAGAAATTCAAAAAAGTGCCCTATCAGAGTCAGGCTGTTCTGCCCGGAGGAGAGAAAAGCATCAAGCAGTTCCAGTATCCGGGATATGACAGCCTCCTTTTTTTTCTGGTCGTCCCGGCAAAAGTATACGCAGGAGTTCTGGAAACAAGTTCTGTCCAGAATATCCTCCACACTCATGCCGTCAAAGCCCACCCAGGCGTACCGCCACGGCTCTTTTGTATCAGCCTGGTAGTAGGTGGACTCCATGGGAGATATGAGGAACGCATCCCCTGCCTTCAGATGGTACGTTTCCCCGTTTCTTTTATAGACACCTTTTCCATCCAGCACCACATGGATCAGATAGTGGGGGCGGATGGCAGGGCCGAAGGCGTGCCCCGGAGTACATGGCTCAGTGCCGCAGAAATAGATGGACAGGGTGCCCGATGGCTTTGCATTCATTGTGTTCGCTCCTTTTTGTGTGACGGTTACCGTTATGCAACATTTTTACAATATTAAGAAACAAATAAGATAGAATATTTTCTGTTCTGATTATATAATAAGAACCATCAGAAAACAACAAAAACGGGAGGAAATGATAAAATGGCAAAAATCACTTTTATGGGTGCGGGAAGCACTGTATTTGCAAGAAATGTACTTGGTGACTGTATGTGCAGTCCGGCGCTGTGTGACAGTGAGATCGCGTTATATGATATTGACAGGAAGCGCCTGGAGGATTCCGAGATCATCCTCAACGCAATCAACAAAAATGTAAATGAGGGACGTGCCCGCATCAAGACATATCTGGGTGTGGAGAACAGAAAAGATGCACTGAGAAATGCAACATTTGTTGTAGATGCCATCCAGGTGGGAGGATATGACCCCTGCACCATTACAGACTTTGAGATTCCGAAGAAATTCGGTCTTCGCCAGACTATCGCGGATACACTGGGAATCGGCGGTATCATGAGAGGACTTCGTACCATTCCGGTGCTGGAAGGCTTTGCAAGAGATATGGAGGAAGTCTGCCCGGACGCGCTTTTCTTAAATTATACCAATCCCATGGGCATTCTGTCCGGCTATATGCAGCGCTACACAGATGTAAAGACCGTAGGCCTGTGCCACAGTGTCCAGGTTTGCTCCGAGAAGCTGCTTGAGAAACTGGATATGAAGGACAAGCTGGAAGGCCGTGTGGAGACGATTGCAGGTATCAACCATATGGCATGGCTGCTGGACATCAAGGATAAGGACGGCAATGATCTGTATCCGGAGATCCGCAGAAGAGCCGCAGAGATGAATGCCTCACAGAAACATGACGACATGGTTCGTTTTGAGTATATCAAACATCTGGGATACTACTGCACAGAGTCCAGTGAGCACAATGCGGAATATAATCCGTTCTTTATCAAATCCAGATATCCGGAGCTGATCGAGAAATTCAACATTCCGCTGGATGAGTACCCAAGAAGATGTATTGAACAGATCAAAGGATGGGAAGAGGAGAGAAACAGCATCCTCAAAGACGGAAAGATCACTCATGACAGGAGTAAAGAGTACGCTTCCTATATTATGGAATCAATCGTTACCAACCAGCCGTACAAAATCGGCGGCAATGTGATCAACAACGGTTCTATCGAGAACCTTCCGGCAGACGCCTGTGTGGAAGTTCCCTGCCTGGTTGACGGAACAGGTGTCAATCCCTGCAGAGTCGGAAGACTTCCGGTACAGCTTGCAGCTATGAACATGAGTAACATTAATGTACAGTTACTGACCATCGAAGCAGCGGCAACCAAGAAGAAAGAGTACATCTATCAGGCTGCCATGATGGATCCGCATACAGGCGCAGAACTGAGCATTGATGACATTGTAAAAATGTGTGACGAGCTTATTGACGCACACGGCGATTACATGAAAATGTATAAATAGATGACAGAAGGCATTGATAAATGCCGGAGGATTCTGATTTATTATTAAGACAGGTATCAAATACCCTGGGTGCTGCTGTTTGGCAGCACCCACTTCTATTTTAGGCGGAATAATTTTGTAGATGAAATTTCAGCTCGTAGGTTGATTTTCTGTTTAAATTTCTTGTAAAATCTGATTTTCCATTAAAACAAATCGTATATCCCCCATATGGCAAGAATAGTCTCAAAAGTATACGCAGTCCACCGGATGAAAATGGGCTGACCCCCCGTAAATTCAACGTTTTATAAGAAACTAAGGTTTGCTTTTCATTGTCTAAAATGTTAAAATGAAATGCAGAGGATAAGGTATGTTATGGTTAAAATGCTGATGCAGGAACGGAAAAATTCAGCAAATAGTCAGATATTATGTAAATATCACCTGGGAGGATGCAGATGAAAAAATATATGCGGATATTTTTTCCGATTTTATTTCTGTGCCTGTTGATCATCAGCGGTATTTCAGTGAAAATGATCCATAATATCAGTAATTACGGGACATTGATCAACTATGTGGGGATTGTCAGAGGGGCATCCCAGAGACTTGTTAAGCTGGAAATGAACGGGGTAGAACAAGATGAGCTGATAGATTACGTGGATTCCATTCTGAGGGAATTAAGGACAGGAGAAGGTAAATACGGACTGGTACTGACACGGTCAGAGGAATACAATGGGAATATGGAGCTGCTGGATATACAGTGGAATATAGTTCTTGATAAGATACAGGAAGTTAGAGAGGGAAGAGGCAAAGAAGAGCTGCTGAGTGAGAGTGAGATACTTTTTAAAATCGCAAATGATACTGTATTTTCGCTTGAAAGATATTCTTCTTACCGGTCATCCCAGTTGGGGATGTTCATTTCAGCAGTGTCCGTTATATGCCTTATTCTGCTTGTCTATTATATAAAGAGCTTTTTTGATCTAAAGAAAAAGAATACAGTGCTCAAGGACATTGCCAGCAGGGATAAGCTGACAGGCGCCTATAATGAGGCTGAATTTAAAAAAGAAGCATCAGATATACTGGCACATAACCAGGACAAGAAATTCGCAGTGCTTTACATTGACATTGAGAACTTTAAATATATCAATGATGTTTTCGGATATGCATATGGTGATGAGATACTAAAGAATTATGCGTCTATTATGCTGAAAGATACCAGAGAGAATGAGGTGTTCGGCAGGAGCGTGGCCGACCGTTTTACAGCCCTGCGGTGTTATGAGCAAAAAGAAGAACTGCTGGCAAGGCAGAAGGAAGTGGACAGGAAATTTTTCCGGTCTGGGGGAAGGCTGTCCGGCAGACATATGGTGACAGTTGTCTGCGGCATCTGCTGTATTGAGGATGTGATCGAGCGCCTGGACGTGGGCGGACTGATCGACAGGGCTAATTTTGCACAGAAAACAGTCAAAAATAACCCCAATCGGCACTATGCTTTTTACAATGAGAGCATCAGGAAAAAGATGATTGAAGAAAACAGGATCAGGGACAGGATTGACACCGCAATGGATAAGGGAGAATTTGTAGTATATCTGCAGCCTAAAGTGTCGCTGGCAAATGGAAAGATAGCAGGGGCAGAAGCCCTGGTACGCTGGCGGCTGCCGGACGGCGGGATGCTGTCTCCGGGAATCTTTATCCCTATCATGGAGAAAAACCATGTGATCGGAAAGCTGGATAAATATGTATTTGAAAGAGTATGCATATGGATACATAACAGGATAAGAGCAGGTCTGCCCACAGTACCAGTCTCGGTCAATGTGTCAAAGCTGCAGTTTTATAATCCTGATTTTGTAAAGGAATATAGGGAGATCAAGGAACAATATCAGGTGCCCGACGGCATTCTGGAAATAGAATTTACGGAGTCCGTAGCTTTTGAAAATCAGAAGTACATGCTGAAAGTCATCGAGGATCTGCATAACAGCGGATTCGGCTGTTCACTGGATGATTTCGGATCGGGATACTCTTCTCTTGGACTGCTGAAGGATATCCAGATAGACGTGCTGAAGCTGGATGCCACATTTTTCGGCGGCAGTGATAACAAAGAAAAAGAAAATCTCATAGTCAGAAGCATTATCACTATGGCAAAGGAATTGGATATCAAGGTGGTAGCGGAAGGTATTGAGAAACAGGAGCAGGTGGAATTTTTGAAGGGGACAGGTTGTGATCTGATCCAGGGATTTGTCTATTTTAAACCTATGCCTATCAAAGAATTTGAAAAATGCATTAATGTCCAAAATGAGACGCAGCCGGAACAAGTGGCTGCAATGCAGAACATAATCAGCGGTCTGGTTATGCCGGCGCGATTATTTTGAAGAAAATACGGAGAAGCCGGGGAATCCCCTTTATTATCTGAAAATCTGTGATATAATGACAGGGAAAAGGAGAGATACAGCATGGGATTCAATCCGATAAAAATGATGCAGGCCAGAACTGCTATGACACAATTTGAAAAGCGTCATCCGAAAGTCCGGGGATTTCTGGAATCCGTATCTGCGGATGCCCTTCAGGAGGGAACTGTAGTGGAGGTCAGTGTGACCACACCACAGGGAAAGAATTATATTACAAATATTAAAGTTACAAGGGAAGACATAGAACTGTTCCGAAATGCCAGACAGATGAGCCGGGGACGGCAGCAGGAAAAAGATGTATAAGGGCAGACAGGACAGGCAGCTACAGAAAGTGTTTAAGGTTTTGAAAAGGCAGCTCCGCCAGAGAGAAGATAGATTCTGGCGGAACTGTCTGTTTTTTATTTTATAAGGAGTGTGTCAACAGCTCCTTTTATCTGTTCCAGTGCCTTTAAGATCACATGGCGGGGGCTTCCCAGATTCATCCGGAAGCAGCATTCCCCTCCGTCTCCGAACATGGTTCCCTTATTCAGCCATACTTTGGCCTTTTGGATAAGGAAGTCATCCAGAGCATCACTGTCCAGTCCCAGAGCCGAGAAATCCAGCCAGACCAAATAGGTGCCGTCCGGCTCCATGAGCCTGACCTGAGGCAGATTCTCTTTCAGAAAACTGCGGACAAGGGCGACATTACCATCCAGATATTCCAACAGTTCATCCAGCCAGTTTTCGCCGTAGGTATAGGCAGCTTTGCAGGCATCAAGAGCGATGACGTTGCTGGCCTCAATGCTGGCTCTTGAGATTTCCTGTTCCACGGCTTTTTTGATATCCGGGTTTGGTATGAAGATGTTGGACAGCCCAAGGCCTGCAATATTAAAGGTTTTGCTCGGGGCAGTGCAGATAATGCTGCGCTGGTTCATCTCCTCGCTGATGGAAGACCATTCTGTAAACGTATGGCCCGGAAGGATAAAGTCGTGATGGATTTCATCTGCAACCACATAGACCTGATGGCGGAGACAGATGTCAGCAGTCTTTTCAAGCTCTTCCTTACTCCAGATACGGCCGCCCGGATTGTGCGGAGTACAGAGAACCAGCATTTTTACTTTTTCTGTCTCGATCTGTCGTTCCATTTCCTGAAAATCTATATGGAAGCGGCCGTCATCCCCTGTTTTCAGACAGTGCTTTACTACGTTTCTATTGTTGGCAGTCAGCACGTTCTTGAAGGGATGATACACGGGCTGCATGATCATCACACTGTCCCCTTTTTCTGTCAGAGCGCGCACAGCCGTGGCGATGGCACAGACAACCCCGGGAATGCGTACCATCCATTCTTCTTTCACATCCCATCCGTGGCGTTTCAGCATCCAGGAGTGGATGGCTTCAAAATAATCTTCATGTACACCGGCGTAACCAAATATGCCGAATTTCCCCGCCTCTGCGATCACCTGGCAGACTTCCCTGGGGGAGCGGAAATCCATGTCAGCTACCCAGAGGGGAATCACATCCTCAGGCACATGATATTCTTTTTTAAATGCGTGTTTTATGGAATTAGTCTGGGACCGGTCAATATATTCGTCAAAATTGTATTCTGACATATCTTGTTCTCCTTTGCATAACGGTATTTTCTTGCAACAGTATAACATTTTTTTGGTGAAATTCCTAGCAAAAAAGAGGAGTCTGCGCGATGTACAGCAAAATTCCAAGTAGACCGGCACCAAAATGAACTATCCTAAAGAGCGGAACTGTACACCGTGATGCGTGTTGCTGGTCAGAGTGAACAGTAACAACTTAAATATTTCTGCAAAGTGCCGGAAGTATGTTTATTGCGGCATGAAAAAGAAAATAGTATAATAGGATTAACTATTCGGCAGGTCTGCGCATTTTCTGCGCTGACTGTGAGAAAGTGTTCAGCGGGCAGGCGAAAATCTCATCACAGCAGGCGGTTTTATATGGATTTTTGCCCGTAACTGTCAAGCTACTGAACAGTTATCAATCGGATATAATGAATATGTTGCAAAACGGAGGGCAGGAGAATGAAAAATGTAGCAAAAGATTTTGAAAAGTCCAGGGACTTTTTAATATGTATCGATTCTGACGGCTGTGCTATGGATACCATGGATGTAAAACATATGCGCTGTTTTGCGCCGTGCCTGGTACACGAATGGGATTTGGGGGAATACAGGGACGATATTGTGCGGCTTTGGAGGAAGATCAACCTGCTGAGCAGAAGCCGCGGTATCAACCGTTTCAAAGGGCTGGCCAAGATACTGGTGGAGATCAATGAGAATTACGCCAGAGTGGACGGCCTGGATGAGCTGATCTACTGGGTTCAGACAACAGATGAGCTGTCTGAAGAGAGTCTCAGAGAGGCTTATGAGAGAACCGGCTGCAACTGTATGAAGAAAGCGCTGGAGTGGTCAAGGCTGGTCAACGATTCTATTGTGATGATCTCCAACAGCAGGAAGTCACCCTTTGAAGGCGTTGAGGAAGCCTTAAAACTCATAAAGGGAAAGGCAGATGTGGTGATCGTCACAGCCTCCAACGGTCAGGAGATCCGCAGGGAGTGGGAGGACAGCGGTCTCATGGAATACGCGGATCTGCTTCTCTCTCAGGAGTCAGGCACCAAGGAGATGTGCCTTCGGTCTCTGACAGAACACGGTTATGAAAAGGACCATGTGCTCATGATCGGTGATGCCCCTGCAGATAAGATGGCAGCGGAGAGCGCAGAAGCTTTGTTCTACCCGGTTCTGGCGTACCAGGAGACAGAGTCCTGGGAAGAATTTGCAGCAGAGGGTCTGAAACGTTTTCTGGAGGGAACATTTGCCGGAACCTACCAGGAGGAGAAAATAAAAGAATTTTATGCCAATCTGGATCTGTAACAGTCCGGATAGAGGTAAAATAAGAGAAAATGCCTGTCAGATATGGTGTTTGATAGGATACTTCTTAAGCAGATTTTGGTTATTTACTTTGTCTGTTAAAGAGGTATCCTATCAGTGCTCCGGTCTGACGTTTTTTTTGTTTGGAGAAGAAAAATCTTGACAAGATCACAAAGGGGAGGTAATATAAAACTACAATGTTCATGAAAAGGAGAAAATAAGATTACATGAATATACAAGAATACGACGTTATGAACGCAATTATAGATAAGGGATATCACAGCCAGAGAATACTTTCCGAGAGTACAGGATATTCACTGGGCAAAGTCAATCAGTCTCTGGCAGCGCTGGTGCGCCAGGGATATCTGGACAAAGACTATGCATGGACAGACAAGGCCCTGGAAGAGATACAGCAGAAAAAGCCCAAGAACGCCATTATCCTGGCAGCGGGATACGGACTGCGCATGGTTCCCATTAACCGCGAGATTCCCAAAGGGCTTATAGAAGTCAACGGGGAGCCTCTTGTGGAACGCCTTATCAGGCAGCTTCACGAGGCGGGCATACAGCAGATTGATATTATTGTGGGATTTATGAAAGAGCAGTATGAATACCTGATAGATGAGTACGGTGTTAATCTGATCGTCAACCGGGAGTATGGTGAGAAGAACAACCTCCACTCCCTGAAGCTGGCAGCAGATAAGATATCCAATACCTATATTGTTCCCTGTGATGTGTGGTGCAGCTTTAATCCGTTTTCCGAAAGAGAGCTGTATTCCTGGTACATGGTTACTGATATGGTAGATGACGAGAGTGATGTCCGTGTGAACAGGAAGCTGGAGCTGGTAGCTGTGGACGCAGAGAAGAGCGGAAACGGCATGATAGGCATTTCCTATATATTGGAGCAGGACGCGGAGAAGCTTAGGGACAGGATCCGGGAGCTGACCGGAAAAAAATCCTTCGGCAATGCATTCTGGGAGGAGGCACTTATGGAGAAGGAGAAAATGACAGTCTCCGCCAGGGTGGTACCGGCCAGGGAAGTGTATGAGATCAATACATATGAACAGCTCAGAGAATTGGACGAGGGATCAAAACAGCTCAATTCTCAAATCCTGCTCATAATCGCGGAGGCCCTTGACTGCCAATTGAAAGAGATCGTGCAGATCGAGGTTTTGAAAAAAGGGATGACAAACCGTTCCTTCAAGTTTGCCTGCCGGGATAAAAGCTACATTATGAGGATTCCGGGGGAGGGAACAGAGCAGCTCATCAACCGCAGACAGGAGTATGAGGTGTATCAGATCATAAAAGATCTGAAGATAAGCGATACCATACGGTATTTTGATCCGGAGAGCGGATGCAAGCTCACAGAGTATTTGGAGAATGCCAGATGCTGTGACGGGGAAAACTCTGAGGATGTAAAAAAATGTATGAAGGTTCTGAGAGACTTCCATAAAAAAGATCTTACAGCGGGACATACCTTTGACATCTTTGAGCGGATGGAGTTCTATGAAAGGCTGTGGAACGGTGAGCCGTCCTGCTATCGGGATTATCTGAAGACAAAGGATAAGGTCTATGAATTGAAGGCATTCATAGATGCACAGCCGAAAAACTGGACACTCTGCCATATTGATGCCAACCAGGATAACTTCCTGATCCAGGGTGAGGGCGATAATGAGAAGATCACACTGATAGACTGGGAATATGCCGGTATGCAGGATTCAGATGTGGATATTGCCATGTTTGCCATCTATTCCATGTATGAGAAGGATAAGGTGGACGAGCTGATAGATGCCTATTATACCGAGGGCTGCAGCAGAGCGGTAAGGCTTAAAATCTACGCGTATGTGGCAGTCTGCGGTTTCCTGTGGAGCAACTGGTGTGAATTCAAAAGACATGAAGGTGTGGAATTCGGGGAATACTCTCTGAGACAGTACGGATATGCAAAAGAATTCTATAAGTATGTAAAACAAGGGTTGGAAGGAGAACAGTGATATGTCTTATCAGGCAGATAACGCGGTGATCCTGGCAGCAGGACTGTCCAGCAGATTTGCACCTATTTCATATGAGATGCCTAAGGCGCTGATACCTGTCAGAGGCGAGATACTGATCGAGCGCCAGATCCGCCAGCTCCGTGAGGCGGGTATTGACCAGGTCATCGTAGTGACCGGCTATAAGGCTGAAATGTTCGAGTATCTGAAAAAAAAGCTGGGTGTTGTTCTGGTCTATAACGCGGAGTATAACCAGAAGAATAATCACAGCTCCATCTATGCAGTCAGGGAATATTTAAAAAATACTTATATATGTTGTGCAGATAATTACTTTAATGTAAACCCCTTTGAGAAGAATGTGGAAGGAAGCTTCTATTCCGCTCTGTATGCAGAAGGGGAGACAAATGAGTGGTGTATGCAGGAGGATGAGGAGGGTATTATCACCTCAGTGGAGATCGGCGGCAGGGATTCCTGGTACATGAACGGGCCGGCCTTCTGGACAGAGGAATATACCCGGCAGTTTCTGGACATTCTCAACGAGGCATACGGAAAACCGGAGACGGCTGATAAGATGTGGGAAAATATTTATCTGGAGAACATAGAGAGACTTCCCATGAAGCTAAAAAAATGTGACGGCAGCCACATTTATGAGTTTGATTCCCTGGAGGAACTGAGGGAATTTGACGCGGCATATAAGGAACACTCCGGATCTTATATCATGGAATCTATCTCTGAAACCCTGGGATGCAGGGAAGGTGATATCCACGGTATCAATCCGGCGAAAAATGGAGACGGTTCCGTATCCGGCATACAGTTTCTGGCGCCGGGCGGTGCTTACCAGTATGATTACGCAGCAAAAAGTATCGTCAGATATGCCATGCAGGGAAGCTGCCGGTCTTAGAGGGGAAAACACTCTGGGATCAATCGGCAGCAGACAGGGCATTTGGGCGTATGATTTGAGAAGAATGGAGAGTATAAGATGATTACAGGTTTGGCAGCAGGTATCTTTTGGGCGGCAGATACTATTATTTTGGGAATCGCCCTTGCTATGACACCTTTTGTGAGTACACAACAGGCTATTTTTCTGGCACCTTTTGTGAGTACCTTTCTGCATGATTTTTGTTCTGCGGTCTGGATGCTGTTCTACATGGGTATCAGAAAACAGATGAAAAATGTTGTGCGGGCACTTAAGACCAGGAGCGGTAAATTTATTATCCTGGGTGCGCTGTTTGGCGGCCCTATTGGAATGACCGGCTATGTGTTTGCCATTAAATATCTGGGAGCAACCTACACGGCTATGATCTCCGCCATGTTTCCGGCGCTGGGGGCAGTGCTGTCCTATATTTTCCTGAAAGAGAGAATGAAACCTATTCAGATCATGGGATTCATTGTGAGTATCGGCGGTATGGTGGCTCTGGGATATACACCGGGAGGAAGTCAGATCAGCAATTTCGGGCTGGGATTTGCGTGTGCTCTCCTCTGTGTTGTGGGATGGGCTGTTGAGGTGGTCATCTGTGCTTACGGCATGAAGGACCCCAATGTGAATAATGAACATGCCCTGATGATCCGCCAGATGACAAGTGCTATCTTCTACGGCGCAGTGATCCTCACTGTGATTAAAGGCTGGGGATTTACAGCAGACATTGTATTATCAAAGACTACGGCTATCATCCTGATATCCGCGTTCTTCGGAACAGCGTCTTATCTGTGCTATTATAAAGCCATTAACACTTTGGGAGCTGCCAGAGGTATGGCTCTTGACATTACATACTCCGCATGGTCAATTGTACTGGCACTGATATTCCTGGGTCAGATGCCGGATGTGAAAAGCGTTATCTGCGGAATCGTGATCTTGCTAGGTTCACTCACCGCTGCGGCTGACCTGAAAGAAATCCTGGGAATGAAAGCAAAGACAGCATAATTTATAAATAACAAAAAATGTATAGTTTCCTCTATTTTACAAATACTACATTTAACTGCCAAAGTTACCATTCGTTCAGACGAAGGTGAAGTTAAAGAAGATAAATGTCATAATGTAAAATGGAGGAAATTTTTTTATGAAAGCTACAGGTATAGTCAGGAGAATTGACGATTTAGGGCGTGTGGTAATTCCAAAGGAGATCAGAAGAACGCTGCGTATCAGAGAAAGCGACCCGCTGGAGATTTTTACAGACCGGGAAGGAGAGATCATCCTGAAAAAATATTCTCCCATTGGAGAGCTTGGGAATTTTGCAAAGGAATATGCAGAGAGCCTGGCTCAGGTAGCAGGGTGTATGGTTTGTATCTGTGACCACGATCAGGTGATCGCTGCTGCCGGAAGCGGCTCCAAAGAATATATGGGAAAAAGGATACACTCTGAACTGGAGGATGTGATCGCTGACAGGGGAAATGATGTTGTCACAGAAAAAGGATTCCTGAAAGTGGTGGAGGATGACCGCTATGAGTACAGCTCACAGGCGTACTGCACCATCACATGCGCTGGTGACAGCATCGGGGTGGTGATCCTGCTTGGAAGAGAGGGTGGTAAGACATTTACTGAGACAGAGCTTAAGCTTGCCCAGGCGGCTGCCGGATTTCTGGGACGCCAGATGGAACAGTAGGAGAAATAAAAAAATAATGCGCCTGCCCGGAATCTGAAGATCAGGTTCGGGGACAGGCGCATTATTCATGTATAGTCATAATCGGTTTATTTGATTTGTTACCGGTTTATTCGATGGCAGCTTCGCCCATCTCTTCCAGAAGTCTTGACTTAATGGCGTACAGCTTGTCAGATAAGTCCACGTAAACCTCCTGGGGATTTACCAGACGCATAGTCTCACTCCAGAGTGTTTCTTTTTCCTTGGCACATATATCACGGATCTCCATTACGGACGGGGAAGTGTAGACACATTCTCCCTTCAGGAATACAGGAACAAGAAGCTCACGAAGGGCATAGGTGCCCCCGGCTATCTTGGTCTTCTTCCAGGTGGCCATGGGGTCGAAGATGATCATATCCCTATCTGTATCAAAAGTCTCATCAGCCAGACAGATCAAATCCGCCCGGATTTTTCCTGTGGCCTTGTCATATATCCTGTAAACCGTTTTGTTTCCGGGGTTCGTTACCTTTTCCACATTCTCAGAGAGCTTGATCTTGGGTACAAAGTCCTCATCATCCCGTTCCTTGATAGCGGCCAGCTTGTACACACCGCCAAAGGCCGGATGGCCGTTGGATGTGATCAGGTTGGTGCCTACACCCCAGGAATTGATCTTGGCACCCTGTGCCTTCAGGCTGTCGATCAGGTACTCGTCCAGATCGCTGGAGGCAGAGATGATAGCGTCCTCAAAGCCCGCCTCCGCCAGCATTTTATACGCCTGCTTGGAGAGGTAAGCCAGGTCACCGCTGTCAATGCGGATGCCGTACCCTTTCAGCTCAATACCCTCCGCCTGCATTTCTTTGAAGACGCGGATGGCATTGGGGACGCCGGAATCCAGCACGTCATAAGTATCCACCAGAAGGATGCAGGCATTGGGGTACTGGTTGGCATATGCCTTAAATGCAGTGTATTCATCAGGGAAACTCATGATCCAACTGTGGGCGTGGGTGCCTTTTACAGGCACATGGAACATCTGACCGGTGAGAACATTGGAGGTTCCCACACAGCCGCCGATCATGGCTGCCCTGGCTCCGTAGATACCTGCATCCGGGCCTTGGGCGCGCCTCAGGCCGAATTCCATGATGCCGTCTCCCTGGGCTGCATACACTACCCGGGAGGCTTTTGTAGCGATCAAGCTCTGGTGGTTCAGGATATTCAGCAGAGCTGTCTCAATAAGCTGGGCTTCCATAACAGGGGCGATCACCTTCACCAGCGGTTCTCTTGGGAATATGATGGTTCCCTCAGGAATGGCATAGATATCCCCGGTAAAATGGAAGCCCCGCAGGTATTCCAGAAAATCTGTGTCGAAAATGTTCAGAGTTTTCAGATAGTCAATGTCATCCGGGGAAAAGTGGAGGTCACGAATATATTCGATAATCTGTTCAAGTCCGGCAGCAATGGCGTATCCTCCGTCACACGGATTTTTTCGGTAAAAGGCATCGAAAACGACTACCTGGTCAGTAGGGTTTTTAAAATAACCCTGCATCATGGTCAGCTCATATAAATCAGTGAGTAATGTTAAATTCAAAGCTCTCATACTATAGTGCTCCTTTGCAATAGCTTTATCTGTCTGCCTTCCCTTAAAATCTGTCTGTTCTCCGGGATTGCGTCAGCCTTGGTGATATTATAGCACTTTTTGTGCAAAATGCAAGGATACACTGGCATTTTGCCGGATTATTTCGTGTATTTTCGTCTAATTATAACAAGTAGTATTCTTCCAGTGTCAGGCCGGTGAGGGACAGGTAGGGAGCAAGGGGTTCCCCCACATAACGGATGTGCCATGGTTCGTAGGGGAATCCGGTGATGGATTCCTTACCTCTGGGATAGCGAAGGATAAATCCATAGTGGGAGGCATAGGTGCTGAGCCATTTTCCCTCTGGTGTGAGGGCGAAGGTCTCTTCCAGCTCATAGTTCTCAGAGGGACAGGAGACATCCAGAGCCAGGCCGGTCTGGTGTTCGCTGCTTCCGGGAGGAGCCACGGCAGTCATGGGCGCGTCTCCGGTTTTCTTTAAGAGCTTCTCTCTCTTTACGAGGGCTGCCTCGTACAGCTCTCTTTGGCGGGTGTAAGGGCGGTAGCCTGAGACGCCCCACAGGTGTAACCCCTCCTTTTGGGCACGGTGAAACAGTTCCTCTGCGGCGGCCGCCGCGTCCCTGACCAGGAGCCTTTTGGCATCGCCCGGAGGTGCTGAGAAGGGGATGGCAGGTTCTGTCAGGTTTTGGGGAATGTAGTTTTGGGACAGGAGGTGCTCCCGGTTGACCAGGATGGAAAGTTTTGACATGGTTCGACCAGCCTTATTATTCGTATTCAACCAGTATTCTATGCAGGAATAGGAGAAAAAAACACAGTTCCAGGATAGTAATAGGAAATATTTTGTAGTATACTGTACCCATATATCAGGGGACGCAATGAGCGGTAATGAGAGAAAGGGATACAGTTATGTTAGAACACTTCGGGGATATAACGATGATACAGGAGGTTCTTCAGCAGGCACAGACAGGACTCTGGATCATAGAGATAGAAGAGGGGAAAGAGCCCAGAATGTATGCTGACAAGGCCATGCTGGGACTGCTTGGGCTGGAGGAAGAGCCGGAACCGGAGGTATGCTACAGGGCCTGGTATGACAGGATCATCCCTGAGTATTACCCTCAGGTGGAGAAGGGCGTGGAACAGATGATGAGACACAGGCGCGCGGAGGTGCAGTATCCTTGGAAACATCCCAAATGGGGCAGGATATATGTCCGCTGCGGCGGTGTGCGGGATGACAGCTACGAAGACGGGGTCCGGCTGAGGGGCTACCACCAGAATATTACGGATACCATTAGGGCAGAGCAGGAGTCGGATGCTGTCATCAGAGCTTTGAGTGAACGGTATAAAGGGATTTACCTGTGTAATATGGAGACCGAGGAGATCAAGACCATAAAAGATTACCAGGAGATCGGCGGATATGTAGGGGGATGCTCCAGCCTCCAGGAATTTCTGTGTCTCTATGCATCAAGCAGCGTGCTTCCGGAGTACAGGAAGTATTTTCTGGAGCTGGCGTCAGGGAACAGGCTGATGGAACGTCTGACAGGAGAGAGCGGACGGGTGGAATATATCTACCGTGTGGTATCAGGAAACTGGAGACAGCTCCTCCTCCTGCCTTTTTCTGTGTCCGGCGGGGAAAGTCCCATTATCATAATGGCTTTTGATGACCAGAACGCGGAGATGGAGGAGCATTATAACCAGATGATCGCCCAGGCAGCGGTATCCAGAATGTATACGCTGGCTGTCAGTGTAGACATGGGAAAGACGGAGTATCACTGTGTACACTGCGCGGAGGAGAACCTGAAAATTGATCGGAACGGCAGTTTTGCCGATTATATAGGAAGACTGCAGGAGCGTGTCTGCCAGGAGGACAGAGAGGAACTGCAGGCTATTTACTGTGAGGAGAGTTACCGGGACAGGGGATGTCTGGAAGGTGAGCTGCGCATGTGGGATAAAAAGAAGCAGCTCCATTATTATACCTATTACGCGGCGCTCATAGAGCAGGATACAGGTGGAGGCTTCCTTCTGCTCATGAGGAATGTGGATGTAAAGCGTGAAGAGGATGAGAAGAACCGTCAGGCTCTTCTGACAGCCTATGAATCCGCCAAGACAGCCAATGAGGCAAAAACAAATTTTCTTGCCAGAATGTCCCACGATATCCGCACACCCATGAACGCCATTGTGGGAATGACGGCCATCGCCCAGGCCAATGCAGGCGATACGGAGAAAATACAGGACTGTCTGCACAAGATCAGTATCTCCAGTGAGCATCTTCTGGAGCTTCTCAATGAGGTTCTGGATATGAGCAGAATTGAGACTGGTAAGATAAGCCTGGCAAAGGAGTCCTTCCATCTGCAGGAGCTGATACAGAGCATTGGCACTATAATCGGGCATGAGATAGAGGAAAAGGGCCACAGACTTACCATATGTACTGACGAGGTTATACACAGAGATGTTCAGGGAGACACGGGGCGTATCCGGCAGATCCTGTTGAACCTGATCACAAACGCAGTCAAGTATACCCCGGACGGCGGATGTATCGGTCTTGCGGCAAAAGAGAAGGTATCAGATATCGCCGGTTACGGCAAATTTGAGTTTATTGTGGAGGACAATGGGATCGGCATGGATGAGAAATTTCTGGAGCATGTCTATGATCCCTTTGAGCGGGCGGACGATGAGCGTGTGAAGAATATTCAGGGGACGGGTCTTGGCATGTCCATCGTGAAAGGGCTTGTGAGCATGATGCAGGGCGATGTGCAGGTCCGCAGTGTACCGGGAAAGGGAACGCGTTTTACCGTGACTCTGTATCTGAAGCTGGAGAATAGGGAGGAAATTTCTGAGAAGAAAAAAACAGACAGACCTGTCACAAATCTTCTGGACAGTAACCCTCTGGCTGGCATCAGGATTCTGTTGGTGGAGGACAATGAGCTGAATCAGGAGATTGCCCGGGAACTGCTGGAGATGGCAGGGGCAGTGGTGGAACTGGCAAATAACGGCAGGGAGGCAGTGGATATGGTGCAGGAGCATCCGGACCGATATGGCACGATACTCATGGATATCCGTATGCCGGTTATGGATGGGTGTGAGGCGGCAAGGCGTATCCGTGCTCTGGGAAGACCGGATACGGACAGGGTTCCCATCATTGCCATGACAGCCAACGCGTTCTCCGAGGATGTAAAGCAGTCCCTGGATTCCGGGATGAATGCACATATTGCAAAACCAATTGACATGGAAAAGATCATCAGGACCATACAGGAGTATGTATGGAATTCATAGAAAAGGCTGAATTAAGGAAGTGATATCTGCAGCAGCAGCCATATAAAGTGCAGTCAAAATTCAAATCGAGGTTGAAACTTTTTTTCAAATATGGTATGATTTTTTTGTAAAAAAAGAAAATGGCAGATAAAAGAGGAGAATGAACTGTGGTAGGAGGAAGCTGCAAGGAAAAAATTTTAGGGAGAATGCACTTGCTTACCAACACGGAAGCGAAACTGGCAGCTTACATACTGGAACATTATGAGGAAGTGCTGAACTGTAATATTACGGAGCTGGCAGAAGAGGCAGGGGTAAGTGACGCGTCTGTCGTAAGATTCTGCAAGAGTGTGGGTTACAAGGGGTATCAGGATTTTAAAGTCAATGCGGCCAGGGATGTGCTGCCCAGGGATAAACACTTTAACCCCAGTCTGGAGCAGGGGGATGACCCGGAAACTATCTGCAGAAAGATTTTTGCCTCGGAGGTAAATGTTTTAAACAGAACACTGGCCGGGATCGATCTGCCTTTGCTCACAAAAGTGGCAGATCAGATACGCAGCGCAAAACGGCTGGTCTTTTTCGGCAGCGGCGGCAGTCTTTTAGTGGGAAAGGATGCCCAGCATAAATTTATGAAGATAGGTATCAGGGCTTTTGTCTATGATGATGTAGATATGCAGCTCATGGTTTCATCGCTTATGGAGGAGGGAGAGCTGGCTTTTGGGATTTCCCACTCAGGAAGCAACTGTAATGTTATAAATTGTCTGCGCAATGCCAGAGAAAATGGGGTCGATACAGTGGCTCTGGTAAGCCAGGGGAAAACGCCGTTGTCAAAAATTGCAGACGTGGTGCTGTATTCCTCGGCGGAGGAAACCATATTCCAGTCAGAGTCGGTGAGCACGCGGATAGCACAGCTTGCAATGATAGACACTCTGGTCGCTATCGTGGCATTTGAGGATTATGAGGATTCCTATACGGCCATCCAGAAGACCAGAAAGGCTACTTCAGAAAACAAATTATAAATGGAGCTGATGAGCTTTGGTGTGAATAAAAAGTCCGGTTCGCCGGACTTTTTATTTTGTCTAAACTGAAAAAAAATTACAGAAAAATTATTATTATGTGAAAACAAGTAAATTGATTTTCTGAAAAATATTTTTTATAAATCTGCGATAATGATGAAAAATCTTGAAAATACAGCGATATAACCAAAAATATAAAAGGAAATTGAAAATAATTTACAAAAAATAAAAATACTATTGAAAATAATTTTTAAATATGCTATGATGACATCAAGATAAAAAAAGGAGTGAAAAAGTATGAGAGCAGTTGTTTTGAACGGGCCAAATGATTTTGCACCGACAGATTTGCCGAAGCCTCAGATCGGAGATAACGACATACTTCTGGAGATGAAAAAAGCAGCTATCTGCGGAACGGACATGCGTATCCTTGCGGGAACCAAGACAAAGGGTGTTCGTTATCCATCCGTGATCGGCCATGAGATGTGCGGCATCATCAGTGAGATTGGAAAGAACGTATCTGGTTTTCAGGCAGGGAACAAGGTTGCCATTGCCAATGTGATTCCCTGTGGTTCCTGCCCGGCCTGTCTGGCGGGAAGAGAGAACGCCTGCATGAACCGAAAAGCGGTTGGATACGAGTTTGACGGAGGATTCGAGGAATATGTACTGATTCCCGAGATCGCCATTAAAAGCGGCAATGTCATCAAGCTTCCGGAACACGTATCTTTCACCGCAGGGGCTTTGATAGAACCTCTGGCCTGCTGTATCCGCGGACTGAAAAATGCCGGAACCGGATTTAACGATACTGTATTGATCGTAGGAGCCGGACCTATCGGATTGATGCACATGCAGCTTTCCAGGATCGCAGGGGCTAAGCAGGTCATCGTAAGCGAACCCAATGAGATGAGACGCCAGGTGGCGCTTGAACTGGGAGCAGACAAAGTGGTGGACCCGACGAAAGAGAATCTGGAACAGATCATCAGTGATGCCACAGGCGGCATGGGGGCGGATGTGATCATTATGGCTATCGGCGTTCCGGCGCTGGTGAACTCTACCTTGAAGCTCTGTAAAAAGGGCGGTACCGTGAACCTTTTTGCCGGATTTGCCGGAACAGGCGAATGCACTATAGAGGTAAATACCATCCATTATAATGAAATAACCGTCAATGGAAGCACTGCGTACAAGCGTGCCGATTATCTGGAAGCGGCAGACATGGTTATGACACAAAAGATCAATCTGGATAAAATTGCAACACATACATATAAAATTGATGATTTCCAAAAGGCTTATGAGATGTGTAAAAGCGGTCAGGGTCTGAAGGTTATTATTGAACCGTAAAGTAAAGGTATCTATACAAAAAGTATTTATGCAAAAGCATCTATACAAGAACATTTATACAAAGAGCATATATAAAAAAGCATATATAAAAAACATTTATATAAGAAGAAAAGGAGATTAAAATTATGGCAATGTTAGGCAAAGAGGTAAGAATGAGCAGACTGGTCAATCCAAAGAGCAATAAAATGATGGCGATCACAGTTGACCATGCCACTTCGAGGGGAATCGCTCCTCTGACAGGACTGCATCATGTTCAGGACACCATTGATAAGATAATCTTGGGAAGACCGGATGCCATGACCCTGACAAAAGGGATTGCAGAGCACTGCATGTGGAACCACGCGGGAGAGGTGGCAATGCTGATGAAGATTTCCAACTATTCCCCGGTAGCTCCAACCAGAGACACGGTCTTCGGTACTGTTGACGAAGCGATCCGGATGGGCGCCGACGCTGTATCTATGGGATGCATGACACTGGGTGACTTCCAGGGAGAGCAGTTTGAAGCGATCGGAAGAGTTTCTGAAGAGTGCATGAGAAAAGGAATGCCTCTCATCGGACATGTATATCCGAAAGGTGAGAGCGTGAAACCGGAAGACAGAACTGCCTGGGAGAATATTGCTTATTGTGTAAGAAGCGCCTGTGAGCTGGGTATGGATATTATAAAGACTACCTATACAGGAGACCCGGACAGTATGGCTAAAGTGGTGGCAACCGTGCCTTCTACCTTCCGTATTGTTATCCAGGGCGGAGATGCCTGCAAGACATTGGATGACTATCTGCAGATGACCAGAGAAGCTATGGACTGCGGTGTGGGCGGTGTGACCATGGGAAGATTTGTATGGGATTACAAAGATGTAACGGCTCTTGTCATTGCTCTGCGTTATATCATCCATGAGGGATACAGTGTAAAAGAGGCAAAGGAGCTTCTGGCCCAGCTTGAAAATGACAAAAACTACAGTGAATTCTAAGAGAAACCAATAACATACGAAACGGGTGTATAAGATGGGAAATAGATACTTATTGGGAGTGGATGTGGGGACCACCAGTATTAAAGTGGCAGTGATAGATGAACAGGCCAAGGTTTTAGGAATGAGCAGCAGTTCATACCGGCTGATCACACCAAATCAGGATTATGCGCAGATCGACACAGAGGATATGTGGAATGCCTATCTAAAGTGTATCCGGCTGCTCCAGGAAGGGAAAAACATAGACATGTCCAAGGTGGCCGGAATCAGTATATCCAGCCTGTGTCCGGGACTTACGGCTCTGGGAGAGAACGGGGAGGTGCTTACAGACCCCATTATATATTCTGACCGGCGCAGTACCCGGGAGGCGGAGATGATACTGGAAGCTGTGGGCCGCGAAACGCTTTTTGAGATTACAGCCAATACAGCTATGGCAGGAGCCATGTCAGGAACTTCTATGCTGTGGATCAAGCGCAACCTTCCGGAAGTTTATGAAAAGACAAAGTATTTTGGCCATGTGAACACGCTGCTGGCACAGAGAATGTCCGGAAATTTTGCCATGGATCATTCCAATGCCTCCTATACGGATCTGTTTGAGACAACAGGGGACTTCCGGTGGTCTGCATTTCTCTGTGAAAAAATTGGGATCGACATGGAGAAGCTGCCTCCGCTCCATGCGTCCACAGATGTGGTGGGCGGACTGATCCATCCCGATTTGATCCAAATGGGAATTCCCAGAGATACCCCGATCATTATCGGCGGCGGAGATACGGCCTGCGCTACTTTAGCGGCAGGCGTGACCAAAGCCGGTCAGGTGTGCGAATCCGTAGGAACTACCAATGTACTGACTGTTTGTGTGGACCAGCCTAGATTTGACAAGGGATTTATCAACAGATGTCATGTGGTGGAGGGAACCTGGATCTATCAGGGGGCACTGTCCCATACAGGCGCTTCCTACCAGTGGTTCCGGGACAACTTCTGTCAGGATTTGGTAGATCAGGCGGTGGGCACTGAGAAGACAGCGTTTCAGCTTATGAACGAGGAGGCCGACAAGGCGGAACCCGGGAGCGGGGGACTTGTATTCCTGCCCTATATGCTTGGCGAGAGAAGCCCTATCTGGGACCCTTATGCAAGGGGTGTTTTCTTTGGCGTATCTCTGCAGACCACCCGGAAAGAGATGAACCGGGCAGTAATGGAGGGATGCGGATACGGACTGAGGCAGCTCTCTGAGATCGCCGAACGGGTTACAGGACAGAGAATACAGGAATTTACGTCTATCGGAGGCGGAGCCAAGAGCGAAACCTGGGCGCAGATCAAAGCCGATATTACGGGAAAAGATATCAGGATCCTGGATATGAATGATATGGCACCCATTGGCGCCGCACTGCTTGCGGGAGTGGGCGCCGGGATTTTCAAGGATGTCTATGAAGCTGCTGACAAAGTGGAGAAAAAAGTATATAAAGTTATCCGAAGCAGCCGGGCACATGATGATATTTACAATAAGAGATATCAAGTATATATACAGTTATATCCACAGATCAAGGAACTATATAAGATTGGGAGTAACCTACATTAGGAAAAGGAGAAGAAAAATGAAGAAAAGAGTATTAGCAGCAGTGCTGTCAGCAGCCATGATATGTACCGGTCTTGCAGGATGCGGAGGAAACAGCCAAAGTACGGATGCTTCCGGAAAAGCGGATACGGGAAAGAAGACGAAAATCACCATTGCAGTGCCGGACCCTGAGTCATCCTATATCTATCAGGCAGCGCAGGAGTTCGCGGACCGCGCCAGCGAGTATTCAGACGGAACACTGGAATTTACGGTTTCCGGTAACGGTTCCCTCTATGGCGGGGATACGGCAGCGGGCATCAAACAGCTTTCCGCAGGTTCTCTGCAGATGCTGATCCTGGCAAGCAGTGTGTATGCCAGCTTTGAACCGGGATACAATGTCATCTCAGTGCCTTACATGTTTGACGACCAGCAGCAGCTTCTGGACTATTTAAACAGTGACACAGGAAAGGAACTGATGAACCGTGTTTCCGATATGGGGATCACCACTGTGGGAAGCTGGACCAGATCTTTCCGCAAGATCACCAATTCCAAGAATCCTGTGAACAAACCGGAGGATTTGAAGGGCATGGTTCTCAGAGTGCCCAATAATGCCCTGTATGTAGAGTTCTTCGGAGCCTGCGGTGCAGTGACGACGCCTATGAACTTCAGTGAGGTTTACAATGCGCTTCAGTTAAATACTCTGGACGGACAGGAAAATCCGGTGGATGTTCCATTCTCTAACAAGTTCTACGAGGTACAGAAATATATCTCCGGCACAGAGCATATGGCAGATGCCTGGCTGGTAGGAATCAACAGCTCTGTCTATGACGGCTTATCTGAAAAACAGCAGGAGGCCATCACGAAAGCCGGTGAGGAAGTACAGCAGTGGAATGTTGATTTCATGGAAAAAGAAGATGAGACTGCCCTGCAGACACTGCTTGATAACGGCATGGAGTACAATGAGATCTCTGAGGAAGACCGTCAGGAATTTGTGAAAGTATCCCAGTCCTGTTACGACAAGTTCAAGGAACTGATCGGGGATGATGAGCTGTTCAACGCTACAACAGAATTTTGCGGTAAAAACTAAGAAGATGGTGGAGGTGTTCTTATGGAACGAAAGAAAACAGCCCTGTCCAGATTCTTTGATGTGATCGGCGGAGTGGAGAATGTGGTTCTCGCCATTATGGTAGTTGGGATGATATTCACGATTCTGGTACAGATCATAGGGCGTGTGATCGGACATCCCTTTCCGTGGACAGAGGAAACCAGCAGGTATCTCTTTCTGTGGATGATGTTTGTAGCGCTGGCGGCAGGCTTTAACCAGGCGGAATCTTCCCGTGTCACGCTGTTTGTGGCAAAGGGGCCAAAATGGCTGAGAAAGTTCAGTGAAATATTATACGCAGTGATCGTAACCGCATTTTTTGTCTTTATGATAATTTACGGTTGGGAAGTGGTCCGTCAGCAGATCATGATGAAGGAAATGGGAACAGCTCTGATGATTCCCATGTACATAATCGGTATTTGCCAGCCGGTTGCCGGTGTACTTGGCATTATCGGCGTCCTGCAGAGCTTCATGGAATATCATGGAAATATTGCGATAGCAGGGAAAAGAAAAAATGAAAAAGAAACAGAAGAGAAGGAGAGGTGACGACAGATGGTGATGAGTATTACATTATTGGTGGTTTTCCTGCTGCTTATGTTCCTGGGAGTTCCCATTGCGATCTCACTGGGCGCGGCATCTGTGTTTACGATCGTGACAATGTCCTCTCTGCCTCTTTCCATGGCGGCACAGTCGATGTTTACCTCTATGAACAGCTTTATCATGGTTGCGGTTCCGCTGTTTATTCTGTGCGGCTCTCTCATGGATGAGGGCGGAGTTGCGGATAAGATCTATGATCTGGCGGAGTCCATGGTGGGCTGGATCTTCGGAGGCCTGGGTCATGTATCTGTTGTGGTTAATATGCTGTTTGCGGGAATGTCAGGCTCCTCTGTGGCAGCCATTGCATCCATCGGCAAGATGAGTATCAACGCGCTGGAGAAGAAAGGCTATCCAAAGGATTATGCCACAGCTATCAACCTGTCCGGTTCCATGCTGGCTTCAGTCATTCCGCCCAGTATCCTGATGATCAACGCGGCAGCTACGGCTAATGTTTCTATCGGTCAGGCCCTGCTGGCAGGACTGATCCCCGGAATCATCATCGGCCTGATATTTATGGTCTACAATTACTTTTATTGTAAGAAGCACAAGATTGGTGACCGTACTCCTTTTGAGGGAAAACGTCTGGGCAAGGCATTCGTAAGCGCTATTCCGGCGCTTCTGACTCCAGTCATTCTGCTGGGCGGCGTGTATACAGGTTTTTACACCCCTACAGAGGGTGCAGCCATTGCCGTTGTTTATACGATCCTGGTCTCAGTTTATGTATATAAAAACCTGAAATGGAGAGATATTCCCCGCATTATCTGCAAGAATGCCCGCTCTACAGGAACCATTCTCTTTGTAGCGATTGCGGCAAAGCCGGCTTCTCTGATCTTCGAGCTGGATGGACTGCCAAGTGCAGTGGCAAATATGATAACCGGTATTTCCGATAACCGGATCGTCATTATGTTTGTGCTTTACCTGTTCCTGATCTGTGTGGGAATGTTCATGGATGCCACAGCGGCAATTTTCATCCTGGTACCCATCCTTCTTCCTGCAGTGCAGGCAGTTGGAGTGTCTCCCCTGTTCTTTGTGGTATTCCTGGTGATCACCCTGTCCTTTGGACTGATCACCCCGCCGGTTGGTGTATGCCTCTATGCGGCGCAGAATGTTACGGGGCTTGACTTGGAGAAGATAATCAAGGCCTCCGTGCCATGGATCATTCTTATTGCAGTTGCCTTATGTATCTTTATTATATTCCCATCCATTATTACAGTGCCTGTGGGACTCATATTCGGAACCTGACAGAGGAACCATTGAGGAGGAAATGATATGAAAATAGTAGTGTTAGACGGATATACGGAAAACCCCGGCGATCTGAGCTGGGAAGCTTTGGAGCAGTATGGGGAGCTTACGGTCTATGATCGTACTTCCTATGTGGATTCCCCTCTCATTGCCGAGAGGATTGGAAATGCTGAAATCGTAGTGATGAACAAAACCCCCATTACCAGAGAAACAATTGATAAATGCCCCAATATAAAGCTGATCGCTGTGCTGGCTACAGGCTATAATGTGGTTGACTGTGAGTATGCCAGGGAAAAGGGAATTCCCGTAGCAAATGTACCTACCTATGGGACTCAGATCGTCGGCCAGTATGCAGTAGGACTGCTGCTGGAAATCTGCTCCCACTATGGACACCATGCGCAGACAGTGGCAGAGGGAAGATGGGAGAACAATGCGGACTGGTGTTATTGGGACTACCCCATGATAGAGCTTTACGGCAAGACAGCCGGGATCATCGGATTGGGAAGGATAGGCCAGGCCACTGCTAAAATTCTTCAGGCCATGGACATGAGAGTGCTTGCCTATGACGCTTACCAGAGCGAAGCAGGCAAAAAGCTGGCAGAGTATGTGGATTTAGATACCCTGTTTGCCCAGGCGGATGTGATCTTCCTGCACTGCCCGCTTTTCCCTGAAACAGAAGGCATTATAAACAAGGAAAATATTGCAAAAATGAAAGACGGCGTCATTCTGATAAACAACAGCCGGGGACAATTGGTAGTGGAACAGGATCTGGCAGATGCATTGAACAGCGGAAAAATATATGCGGCAGGCCTGGATGTAGTATCCACAGAGCCGATCAAAGGTGACAACCCGCTGCTGAAAGCAAAGAACTGCTTTATCACACCCCATATTTCCTGGGCGGCGCAGGCATCACGCCAGCGTATTATGGACATTACTGCCGATAATATCAAAGCCTTTCTGGAAGGCAGTCCTGTGAATATTGTAAATAAACAGTAACTGTGGAGTGACCCACCCGGCAGTGACTTAAATAAGACGGTCAATGCGGGAGCTGCCGCACAGAGCCGATGTTTTGACAGCAGCCGGGCGGGATATCGGGAAAGGAGTAAACGTATGGAGAATAAGGTGTCATTTGACTACTCAAAAGCGGCAGGCTTTATCAGTGCCCACGAAGTAGAGTACATGAAGGAGACCGCAGAGCATGCTAAGGCAAAGCTGGTGTCAAAGAGCGGGGAGGGCAGTGATTTTCTCGGATGGATAGATCTCCCTGTGGAATATGACAGAGAAGAATTTTCAAAGATCAGGAAAGCGGCTGAAAAGATCCGGTCTGATTCAGAGGTGCTGGTGGTGATTGGTATCGGAGGTTCTTACCTGGGTGCCAGGGCAGCCATTGAATTTTTAAGGCACGGGTTTTATAACAACATCAGCAGGGAACAGAGAAAAACCCCGGAGATTTACTTTGCAGGCAATAATATCAGCAGCACCTACCTGAAAGGGCTTATTGATGTGATAGGCAGCAGGGACTTTTCCGTCAATGTGATATCCAAGTCGGGAACCACCACAGAACCCGCAATTGCTTTCCGCGTGTTTAAGGAAATGCTGGAGAACAAATATGGAAGGAAAGAGGCGGCAGGGAGAATTTATGCCACCACAGACAAGTCCCGGGGAGCCTTAAAGAGCCTTGCGGCAGAGGAGGGCTATGAGACCTTTGTGGTACCAGATGATGTGGGAGGCCGTTTCTCAGTACTGACCGCAGTAGGACTGCTTCCCATTGCTGTCAGTGGGGCAGATCTTGAGAAGCTCATGGAGGGAGCTGCCTGCGGTAGAGAGAATGCCCTGAATCTTCCCTTTGAAAAAAATGATGCGCTCCTTTACGCCGCAGTCCGCAACATTCTTCTGAGAAAAGGCAAATCCGTAGAACTTCTGGCTAATTATGAACCCAGTGTCCACTATGTGTCTGAATGGTGGAAACAGCTTTACGGGGAGAGTGAGGGCAAAGACCAGAAAGGCCTCATGCCGGCCTCTGTGGATCTGACCACAGACCTTCATTCCATGGGACAGTTTATTCAGGATGGCGCCAGGATCATGTTCGAGACAGTCCTGAATGTGGAGACTCCCAGAGAGGATCTGGTGATCAGGGAAGAAAAGACGGATTTGGACGGACTGAATTATCTTGCCGGAAAAACGGTTGATTTTATCAACAAGAGTGCCATGAACGGCACTGCCTTAGCTCATACCGACGGCAATGTACCAAATCTGCGTGTGAATATACCGGAACAAAATGAGTTTTATCTTGGGCAGTTATTCTATTTCTTTGAGTTTGCCTGCGGTATCAGCGGCTATATACTGGGAGTGAATCCTTTTAACCAGCCCGGGGTGGAGAGCTATAAGAGCAACATGTTCGCGCTTTTGGGAAAACCAGGATATGAAGAAAAACACGCACAACTGACAGAGCGGCTTTAAAGTGTAAAACAGTTTGATTTTAACTGTCCCGAAAGAACACCGGCAGGATAAGAACTTGCCGGAGCCTTCCGGGACGGTAGAACCGACAGAAGGACAGGGTTTGAAACCCGAAAATATTTTAGTATCAGGGCCTGGAAAAATTTTTTAAAAAAAATTAAAAAAAGGACTTGATTTTTTTTGAGATATACTTTATAATTCATTTTGTTGTGAAACAATGGGCTATCGCCAAATGGTAAGGCAACGGACTCTGACTCCGTCATTTCAAGGTTCGAATCCTTGTAGCCCAGCTAAGAATCAATATCCCAGACGAAAATGTCTGGGATATTTTGGTATACAGGAAAATCGTTCGGTACAGAGATTTTGTACCTGGGAGGCATGAAATGAAATATTCTTTTGAAAGCTATGTGCGCTACAGTGAAATAGGGGAGGACAGGAGCCTGACTCTGAATTCTGTCATCAATTATTTTCAGGACTGCAGCACCTTTCATTCGGAACACGCAGGTGTGGGGATTGATTATCTTCAGGAAAAAAATCAGGTATGGGTCCTGTCCTCATGGCAGATAATCGTGGAGCGGTATCCGAAGCTCTGTGAGAAGATCAGGATCACCACCTGGCCCTATGCCTTTAAGCGGTTTCTGGGCAGCAGGAATTTTACCATGGAGGATGAGAACGGCGCCACAGTGGCTTACGCCAATTCCCTGTGGACCTATCTGGATCTGGAGAGCGGCATGCCCGTCAATGTGTCAGAACAGCAGGTGGCAGCGTACTCACTGGAGGAGAAGTACCCAATGGAATACGCCCCCAGAAAGATCAAGATGCCTGAGGCTTTTGTGGAATACGAAAGTTTTCCGGTCCGTCCCCATCATCTGGATACGAACCACCATGTGAACAACGGACAGTATGTGGCCATGGCGGAAGAATATGTGCCTGCCGGCTTCTGTGTGCATCAGATGCGGGCGGAGTATAAGGGACAGGCAGTGCTTGGGGATATTATAGTACCAAAGGTGAAAAGTGAGCAGGGAATCTGTACAGTGGCTCTCTGCGGCGAGAACGGAGAACCCTATGCGGTTGTGGAATTAAAGGAGAAGAAAGAATGGAATTAGGTAAAAAACAGAAACTGGTTGTTGTGAAAACTGTGGATTTTGGTGTATATCTGGGAGACAGACAGGATGCAGGGGAGACGGACAGAGTGCTGCTTCCGGGCAAAGAAGTACCGGAGGGCACCGGAGAAGGTGACATGATGGAGGTATTCCTCTACAAGGATTCCTCTGACCGCCTGATCGCAACCACCAGAACTCCGGGACTTATGATAAATCAGGTGGGTTTTTTGAAGGTTGCCCAGGTGACAAAGATCGGCGCGTTTCTGGACTGGGGACTGGAAAAAGACCTGTTTCTTCCATATAAAGAACAGACAAAGAAGGTTCACGAGGGGGAGGAAGTTCTGGTATCCCTCTATATTGACAAGAGCAGCCGTCTGTGCGCCACTATGAAGGTATACCACTATCTGAAGACCAATTCTCCCTATATTGTAGGGGATATGGTGACAGGTGTGGTATATGAGCAGAGTGACAATTTTGGCGTGTTCGTGGCTGTGGACGGGCAGTATTCCGGTCTGATACCAAAACAGGAGGCCCAGGGCAACTATAAGGTGGGTGAGGAGCTGACATTCCGTGTCACACAGGTGCGTGAGGATGGAAAACTGAACCTCAGCGCAAAGCAAAAGGCCCACATCCAGCTCCATGAGGACGCCCAGAGCGTATACGAGATCATACAGGATTTTGAAGGTGTTCTGCCTTTTGATGATAAAGCTTCCCCGGAAATTATCCAGAGGGAATTCGGCCTGAGCAAGAATGCGTTCAAACGTGCAGTGGGACATTTGCTGAAGGAAGAGAAAATAGAACTGAAAAACCATAAAATTTATATACGTTAGATGCTTCACGAATAGGAAAAGGTATGATATACTTGTACCGTAAATCAATTTATTAAATTCTTTTTTGTACTTGTCCAGAAGGAGGAAAATAAGTGGACTCGATAGATTATTATGACCGATACGCGGTACCTTATTATGAAGAAACTGTAGATCTGAGCATGGAGGAGCAGCTTGAGCGTTTTATGGACTTGCTGCCGGAGAATGCGGAAGTTCTTGATTTGGGCTGTGGGTCGGGAAGAGACACCTTGTTTCTCGAAGACGAAGGATTCAGCGTGACCGCAATGGACGGCTCCGCCAGAATGTGTGAACTGGCAGAGATCCATACGGGGCGGGATATCCTGCATCTGCGCGTGGAAGACATGGAATTTGACGATGTGTTCCATGGTATCTGGGCGTGCGCCGTTTTAGGCCATTTTCCACCGGACAAAATCCAGGAAGTGATGCAGAAAATCCTCAATGCACTGAAAGACGACGGAATTCTGTATTTTTCTGTGCGCAAAGGCGACAGGAACGGCAGATACAACGGACGCTATTACTATGATTACAGCAGGGATTCCCTGGATAACCTTCTGGATCCGATCCCGAATATCAAAGTGCTGGATATCTGGAAGACCAGTGATGCCCGCGGAGAAGACAATAAAAACAAGTGGTACAATGTGCTGCTTCGCAAAGTAAAGAATAAAGAAGAATAGACACCATACAGGAACAGTAAAACAGAGGAGAACAGTCGTGGAGTTTACACATTTGCATGTACATACAGAGTACAGCCTGTTGGACGGTTCTAATAAAATAAATGAATATGTAGCCAGAGTAAAAGAACTGGGAATGGATAGTGCAGCCATAACGGACCACGGTGTCATGTTTGGCTGCATAGATTTTTATAGGGCGGCAAAAGCTGCGGGGATCAAGCCCATTCTGGGATGTGAGGTCTATGTGGCGCCCGGTTCCCGGTTTGACAAGGAGATTGGCAGAGAAGAGGACCGTTATTATCACCTGGTACTTTTGGCGGAAAACCAGGAGGGCTATCAGAATCTCATGAAAATTGTATCCGCCGGATTTGTGGATGGTTTTTATTACAAGCCGCGTGTGGATCTGGAGATTCTGGAGAAATATCATGAAGGAATTATTGCATTAAGTGCATGTCTTGCAGGAGAAGTTGCAAGAAGTATAACAAAAGGTTTTTATGAGGAGTCAAAAAAGGCGGCGCTGCGCTATGAGGAGATTTTCGGAAAAGGAAATTTCTTTCTGGAACTGCAGGACCATGGAATACCGGAACAGCACAGGGTGAACCAGCAGCTTGTGCGTATGAGCCGGGAGACAGGGATAGAGCTGGTGGCCACCAATGATATCCATTATACCTACAGCACGGACGCCGAAGCCCATGACATTCTGCTGTGCGTGCAGACCGGGAAACGGCTCCAGGATGAGGACAGAATGCGCTACGAGGGCGGCCAATACTACGTGAAATCCGTAGAAGAAATGGCGGCTCTGTTTCCCTATGCTCCCCAGGCTCTGGAAAATACCCACAAGATAGCAGAACGCTGTAATGTGGAAATTGAATTCGGCGTGACAAAGCTTCCGAAATTCGATGTGCCGGAAGGCTATACCGCATGGGAATATCTGAACAAGCTGTGCTTCGACGGACTTGCAGAGCGGTACAGCGGGGATATGGGGGAACTGGAGGAGCGCCTGAATTATGAGCTTAACGTCATTAAAAACATGGGATATGTGGATTACTTCCTGATCGTCTGGGATTTTATCCGGTATGCCAGGGACCATGACATTATCGTAGGGCCGGGACGTGGTTCCGCCGCGGGAAGTCTTGTATCCTATACCCTTGGGATCACAAAACTGGACCCCATCAAATATAATCTGCTCTTTGAGCGTTTCCTGAACCCGGAACGTGTATCCATGCCCGATATCGACGTGGATTTCTGCTTCGAGAGAAGGCAGGAGGTCATTGACTATGTGGTGGAAAAGTACGGCAAAGACCGGGTAGTCCAGATCGTAACATTCGGTACCATGGCTGCAAGGGGTGTGATCCGCGATGTGGGCAGGGTTATGGATCTTCCTTATGCTCAGTGTGATCTGATCGCCAAGATGATCCCTACAGAACTGAATATCACCATAGACAAGGCTATGAAGATGAATCCTGAGCTGAGAAATCTTTATGAGTCAGACGATACGGTGAAAAAGCTCATAGACATGAGTAAAAGACTGGAGGGACTTCCAAGACATACCTCCATGCACGCCGCAGGTGTGGTGATCAGCCAGAAGCCGGTGGTGGAATATGTACCTCTGTCCAGGGCGTCAGACGGTTCTCTGGTCACCCAGTTTACCATGACTACCCTGGAGGAGCTGGGACTTTTGAAGATGGACTTTCTTGGCCTGCGCACACTGACGGTGATCCAGAACGCGGCAAAACTGGTGGAGCGGGACAAGGGTATCGCTCTGGATATGGACAAGATTGACTATGATGACAAGAAAGTATACGCCATGCTGGGGGCAGGCAAGACGGAAGGTGTGTTCCAGCTTGAAAGCGGCGGTATGACAAGCTTTATGAAGGAGCTGAAGCCGGGCAATCTGGAGGATGTCATTGCCGGAATCTCTCTCTACCGTCCGGGTCCCATGGATTTTATTCCCCAGTATATCAGAGGAAAGAACAATCCGGACAGCATTACCTACGACTGTCCCGAGCTGGAGCCTATTCTGGACGCGACCTACGGCTGTATCGTATATCAGGAACAGGTTATGCAGATCGTGCGGAACCTGGGAGGCTATACACTCGGAAGAAGTGACATGGTGCGCCGTGCCATGAGTAAGAAGAAGGCGGCCGTCATGGAAAAAGAGCGGAAAAACTTTGTCTACGGCAACGAGGAGGAAGGGGTTCCGGGCTGCATCAACAGGGGAATCAGTGAAAAGGTGGCAAATAAGATCTTTGACGACATGACAGATTTTGCAAAGTACGCCTTCAACAAATCACATGCTGCGGCTTACGCGGTTGTGGCCTACCAGACTGCATTTTTAAAATATTACTATCCGGTGGAATTCATGGCAGCCCTCATGACATCTGTCATTGACAATCCCTCCAAAGTATCAGAATATATCCTTTCCAGCAGAAGAATGGGCATTGCCATCCTTCCCCCTGACATCAACAAAGGGGAGAGCTCCTTCTCTGTGGACGGCGGTTCCATACGCTACGGACTTTCTGCCATAAAGAGCATTGGCAAACCTGTCATTGAGGGGCTTGTGGAGGAGCGGAATTTAAGGGGCGGGTTCAAGACACTCCGGGATTTCATAGAGCGCATGTCCGGGCGGGATATCAATAAACGGACCATAGAGAATTTTATCAAGGCAGGGGCCTTTGACGGGATTCCCGGCAACAGGCGACAGAAAATGATGGTCTATGTACAGATACTGGATGCGGTGGACCAGGAAAAGAAGACTGCCATGACAGGGCAGATGAGTCTTTTTGATTTGGTTTCCGAGGAGGAAAAGGAAGCCTACGAGATCCGTATGCCGGATGTGGAGGAGTATCCAAAGGAAGCCAAGCTTGCATTTGAAAAAGAAGTGCTGGGTGTGTATATCAGTGGTCATCCTCTGGAAGAATATGAACAGAGATGGAGAAACAATATAACAGCAGTCACCACGGACTTTCTGCCGGACGATGAGACCGGAATGCCCAGAGTTATAGATAACTCAAAAGTCACTGTGGGCGGCATGATCACAGGCAAGACCATAAAATACACCAAGACTAATAAGGTTATGGCGTTCCTCACTGTGGAGGATTTGGTGGGAACTGTGGAAATTGTGGTATTTCCCAGGGATTACGAGAAGAATGCCCAGCTCATGGAGGTGGACGACAAAGTATTTATCCAGGGAAGAGTGTCTGCGGAGGATGAAAAGGCCAGCAAACTGATCTGTGAGAATATACGTTCCTTTGACGATGTGCCCAGTGAATTGTGGGTGCAGTTTGCCACAAAAGAAGAATTTTTGTCGAAAGAGGAAGGGTTTTATCAGGATTTGAGTGACTCAGACGGAAGAGACTCTGTGGTGGTGTATATTCGTTCTCCCAAGGCAGTGAAAAGGCTCGGCCCGTCCAGGAATGTAAAGATAAATGGGGAACTTCTTGGCAAACTGTACGAAAAGTACGGTTCTGACAACGTAAAAGTTGTGGAAAAGAGTATTGAAAAACTCACCAAAATGCATTAAAATAAGGAAGATTAGAGGTCAAGAGGGAATATTTGAATTTACAGTAATGGAGGAGAAAAATGGCTGCGAATAAAGAAATTAAGACAATCGGTGTTTTAACCAGCGGTGGAGATGCCCCAGGAATGAATGCTGCCATCCGTGCAGTTGTAAGACGAGGCCTGAGCCGCGGCATTAACATGAAAGGTGTTTTAAAAGGATATAACGGACTACTGAACGAAGAGATAATTGATTTGACAGCCGTAGACGTTTCCGATACCATCCAGAGAGGCGGTACCATTCTCTATACGGCACGCTGTGCAGAATTCCGTACAGAGGAAGGACAGAGACGCGGTGCTGAAGTGTGTAAAAAGCACGGGATCGACGGCCTTGTAGTTATCGGCGGTGACGGTTCCTTTGCCGGTGCACAGAAGCTTGCCAATCTGGGGATCAACGCAGTAGGCGTACCGGGAACCATTGATCTGGATATTGCATGTACAGAGTATACCATTGGATTTGACACTGCTGTGAATACGGCTATGGAAGCCATTGACAAAGTACGTGATACCTCTACCTCCCATGAGCGTGTCAGCATCATCGAAGTTATGGGAAGAAATGCCGGATACCTGGCGCTGTGGTGCGGTATTGCCAACGGTGCGGAGGATGTCCTGCTTCCGGAAAAGTATGACTACGATGAGCAGCAGATCATCAATAATATTATTGATAACCGTAAGAAAGGCAAAAAGCATCATATCATCATCAACGCTGAGGGTATCGGACACTCAGAGGCTATGGCAAAGCGTATCGAGGCTGCCACAGGTATTGAGACAAGGGCAACCATCCTGGGCCACATGCAGCGAGGCGGAAGCCCCACATGTAAGGACCGTGTATATGCATCTATTATGGGTGCAAAAGCAGTGGATGTCCTTCTGGAAGGAAAGACCAAGAGAGTTATCGGATACAAGAATGGCGAGTATGTGGATTTTGACATCAATGAGGCACTGGCTATGAAGAAAACCATTCCGGATTACCAGTTTGAGATCAGCTATTCTCTGTCACACAACTACAGCAAGAACGTATAAATTTATTATCTGTCCGGATACAGGGATAGAGGTAAGGTGTGTATATGAGAAAGATGCATGTCAGTAAGACAAAATTTAAAACTGCACAAATCATCGCGCTGGGATTTGCATCCATTATCCTGCTGGGAGCATTGCTGCTTTCCCTTCCCATCGCGTGGGCACCGGGGCATCAGATTAAATTTATCGATGCCCTTTTTACGTCCACCACTTCTATCTGTGTGACCGGACTGGTGACACAGTCCACCTATGGGGCGTGGTCCGGGTTCGGACATCTTGTTATCCTGTTTCTGATCCAGCTTGGGGGATTCGGTGTCATAACCTGCGGAACCCTAGTGGTCCTGGCAATGGGAAAGCGTGTGAGCATACGCAACAGACGGCTTATACAGGAATCCTATAATCTGGATACCCTGAAGGGGCTTATAGCACTTGTGCGTAAGATCGTGACGGGGACTTTGCTGGTGGAAGGTGTGGGGATGATCTTCTATTCCTTTCAGTTTGTACCCGAGTATGGGCTGCGCAGAGGACTGGAGATTTCCCTGTTCAATGCAGTTTCTGCCTTCTGTAACGCGGGAATGGATATCATCGGTGACAACAGCCTTGCGGATTACGCGGGGAATCCCCTGGTGAACTTTACCACAATAGCTCTCATTGTGCTGGGCGGCATCGGATACCTGGCCTGGTGGGATCTGATAAAGCTTATGAAACGGCTGCTGCACAGGGAGATGGGATTCAGGCAGTCTGTGAGGGCTTTGGAGCTGAACACGAAGATCGCGCTTACAGCTACCGGTATCCTGATCTTTGGCGGTGCAGTCCTGATCCTGGCGCTGGAACACAGAAACCCGGGAACCCTTGGGAACATGCCTTTTTGGGAAAAATGTATGGCTGCGCTCTTCCAATCCGTGACCTGCAGGACTGCGGGATTCTTTACGATCCCCCAGGAAAATCTCCATGAGGCTTCTGCTATGATCTGCATGATCCTCATGTTCATTGGAGGCTCCCCTCTGGGAACAGCAGGCGGCGTGAAGACCACAACAGTCGCAGCCTTGCTGCTGACCGGTTCCTCCTTTTTCAAGGGCAAGGAAGATACAGAGGTGTTCAACAGAAGGATCCCTGAGACCAACATCAGGACAGCCTGGGTAGTGGTCATGCTGGGTCTTGGGGTTGTGCTCACCTCCACGGTGGCACTGGCCATTGTCACGGAAGGTATGGCGGAAGGCGCGTATCTGATCAATATCCTGTATGAGGTGACTTCAGCGGGGGCCACGGTGGGGCTGACAAGAGGGCTTACCCCCATACTGCCTGCGGCGGGCAAGCTGATCATTATTTTGACTATGTATATTGGGCGCATCGGTCCCACGACTCTGGCGACAGCACTTACCATCCACGGCGAGAAAAAACCTTCGGGTATGCATCTGCCGGACCAGAAAATATTTATCGGCTAGGAGAATGAGAATATGAAGAAAAAAACATTTGCAGTCATTGGTCTGGGAAAGTTCGGCTATGCTGTGGCGGAGACGCTGGCAAAGGCCGGATATGAGGTTCTGGCGGTGGACGGGGATAATGAAAGGGTGCAGGCCATCGCCCCCTACGCATCCTATCCTCTGTGCGCGGATGTGACAGAGCCGGGGGTGATGGAGTCCCTGGATTTTTCCAATGTGGATGTGGCCGTCATCGGTATTTCCGACCATATGGAGGCCAGCATTATAGCCACTCTTTACGCAAAGGAAGCAGGGGTATCCTATGTGCTGGTAAAGGCAAACGGCGTACTTCACGGACATATTTTGAAGAAGATCGGTGCGGATGAGGTGATTTTTCCCGAATATAATACCGGTGTGCGTGTTGCCAAGAATTTCATTTCAGGCAGATTTAAGGATTTCTTTGAGCTTTCAGACGAAGTCAGCATGGTGGAAATGCATGTGCCTGACGTGTGGGTGGGGAAAAGCCTGATCGAGCTGGACCTGCGGGGACGCTACGGCATCAATGTGATTGCCGTGAAAGAAGGGGAGAACGTCACCATTGAGATGAATCCAAAGGAACCGCTGAGAACAGGACAGACCTTGGGAATTGTGGGGAAAAACGAAATCCTCTCCAGGCTCAGCGAGACCAACTATCGGGATTGAGGTATTCTATATGATCACAAGCATGTCAAATTCACAGATAAAGCACATACAGCAGCTCATGAAAAAAGCCAAGGCCCGCCGGGAAAGCGGGCTTTTTGTGGTGGAAGGGATCAAGATGTTCAGGGAGGCACCAAAAGAGAGGATACATAGGGTATATGCCTCTGTCTCGTTTTTGGAGTCAAAGGACAACCGTACCATTCTGGAGGAAAAAGGATTCGGGCCGGGAAGTCCGGAGATGGAGGAAGTGGAGGATAAGATATTCCGCTCCCTTTCCGATACGGTGACTCCCCAGGGAATCCTCTGCCTTGTCAGACAGATAAATACTCCGCTCTCTTCCATGCTGGAGACAGAGGATGGGCAGGAGCCTTTGCTCATGATACTGGAGGATCTACAGGACCCGGGCAATCTGGGAACCATCCTGCGTACTGGTGAGGGTGCAGGGGTATCCGGCGTGATCCTGAATAAAAACTGCGTAGACTTGTACAATCCCAAAGTGATCCGTTCTACAATGGGCTCTGTGTACCGGGTACCTGTGCTTACAGTGGACAGCATTTTAGATATCCTTCCGGAACTGAAGAGACAGGGCGTGCGGACATATGCGGCGCATCTGCAGGGGGCGCATTTTTACGACCAGGAGAATTTGGGAGGAAAGGCTGCTTTCTTTATAGGAAATGAGGGAAACGGCTTGTCTGATGATCTGTCCGGCCGGGCAGACTGCCTCATAAAAATACCCATGATGGGACAGGTGGAATCCCTGAATGCAGCCATGGCTGCGGGGATACTCATGTATGAGGCGTCAAGACAGAGAAGACAGCTCCTGAGGAGCTGATTAAAAAAAGATTCTGTGAATGCGGAGTGATCCGTTTTCATTAGAGTCTTTTTTTTATAATTAATATGTATATTTTTCAGTACAAGCAATATATCGCTCCAATGCATCAAAAAATGATAGGCTTTCTGTAAATATCTACAAATTGTTACAAAAATTACCCGCTTGACAATAAAATGTAATCTTGATACAATAAGTCCGTAACAAAAATTAATAAATTTGTAACAAATAAAAACAAATGGACTTATAGGAGGCCTTTTTTTATGAAAGAAAGAATGCGACGTATTTTATGCTGTATGGGAACTGCAGGTGTTATGACAGTCATGATGGCGGTTCCGGCAATGGCAGCAGATGTTACGGAAGATGATCAGAATATAGAAGTGATACAGGAAGCAGAACAGATAGAGGAAGAAGCTAATGCGGATACTGACGTTCAGGATGCAGCGGACAGCCAGGATGCGGAGACTGCGGAAAATGAAGAAGCACAGGCTGAGGATACACAGGATGACAGTTGGAGCGATAAGGTCGCGGCAAATGTTCTTACATATGCCAATATCCGTGAAGGGGCAGATGTGAGCAGCCAGTGTGTAGGCAGACTTCCTTCCGGAGCAGTGGCCACTGTAGTCGGAAATGATGAGGGATGGCTGCAGGTGACTTCCGGGGAGGTCAACGGATATATAAGAGAAGATTTGGTGGTTTCCGGTGATGAAGCCAGGAATTTATATGAAGCTATGTACGGCGCAGGGGATATCTCTGTTGAGGCTGTAACCGTGGATGCAGAGGCAGAAGCGGCAGCAGCATTGGCTGCAGAAGCAGCCCGATCCGCACAGGCATCTGCTCAGGCAGTACAGACCGAGCAGGGACAGGCAGCACAGGAAACAGAGGCGGTCAGCACACAGGAGACAGCACAGCAGGTATCCGTCTCAACATCAGATCTTGATCTGATGGCAGCTATCATTGAATGTGAAGCCGGCGGTGAATCTTATGAAGGAAAGATTGGTGTCGGAGCTGTTATCATGAACCGCATCAGAAGCGGGGAGTTTCCAAATACATTATCAGAAGTCATCTACCAGAGCGGCCAGTTTGAACCCACATGGACGGGTAAACTGTCAAGCGTACTCTCACGGGGAGCAAGTGAGGCATGTTATGCAGCCGCTCAGGATGTCTTCGCCGGAGCAAATACCATCGGAGGCCGCCTCTTTTTCCACGCTGGCGGAGGAAGTGGCCTGACTATTGGAAATCAGACATTTTACTAAAATATTCGAGCAAGAGCGGAATGGGGAGAACCTGTTCCGTTCTTTTTTTATATAACATTGTTCCGAAAGCCAAAGTGTATTAAAATAGAGCCAAAGGAGACAAGATTATGCTGATTCAGATTGTAGAGGATGACAGGGCGCTGAGTGACGGGATCGCACTGGCTCTTGGAGAAAAAGATACAGAATTTGTGCAGTGCACAGGCGTGAGAAATGCAGAGAAGGTATATGGGGAGAAGAGACCGGATTTGATCATTCTGGATATTAATCTGCCGGATGGGAGCGGATATGATTATCTGAAATGGGTACGGAGCCGTGCGGATACCCCCGTCCTTATGCTCACCGCCAATGATATGGAGATGGATGAGGTTATGGGACTGAGCCTGGGGGCTGATGACTATATGACGAAACCCTTCAGCCTGGCAGTTCTCCGGGCGAGGATCCGGGCGCTTTTTCGCAGGCAGGCCAAGGCACAGCGGGAGAGATATGAGTTTGACGGTTTTATCTTAGACTTTGCAGGACTAACCTTTGAAAAGAACGGACAGGAGATATCCCTCAGCAAAAATGAACAGAGGCTGCTCAGACTGTTTTTGGAAAACGAAGGAAGAGTGCTGACACGCTCTGTACTTGTGGACAGGCTCTGGACCGACGGTGCGGAGTATGTGGATGAGAATGCGCTGTCCGTCACAGTGAACAGGCTGCGGGGCAAGCTGGAGGACAAGAGAAAAGGCATCACTTATATACAGACCGTATACGGGCAGGGATATGTCTGGAGGCGTGAGAGGACAGGAGAGACGGGTTATGCTGAGAAGTAGAGAGGCAAGAAAAGTGGAGGAAATGCTGGATGCAGCTCTTCAGGGGAATTTCCGGGAATCCGACTACGACGAGTCGGAGCTATCCAGGGTGGAGACAAAGTGGAAGCGGTTCCTGAGCACCTCTGCGCTGTCAAAGGAGCAGTTGGAGAGGGAGAAAGAGAATGTAAAAAGTCTGGTATCAGATATCTCCCATCAGACAAAAACTCCTGTGGCCAACATCAGGCTCTATACGGAGCTTCTGAAGGAGAGACTCTGCGGGGAGGAGAATACGCCGGAAAGACAGCAGGAGATCAGGATGGCGGAGGAAATATCCAGGCAGGCCGAAAAGTTGGAGTTTCTTATACAGTCTCTGACGAAAATGTCCAGACTTGAAAGCAATATTCTGGCAGTTCAGCCGGAAGAACAGGGACTGCAGAAGCTGCTTGAAGAGAGTATCGGGGATGTGACGCCCAAGGCAGAGAAGAAACAGATACAAATTATCAACAACTGTGTGGACAACATTACGGCATTTTACGATTTTAAGTGGACAAAAGAGGCGGTCTGTAATGTGCTGGACAATGCGGTGAAATACTCACCCAGGGGAGGAAAGGTTATCCTCTCGGTCACAGAATATGAGCTTTACGCAGCAGTCAGCGTGAGAGATGAGGGAATAGGTATCCCGGAGGAGGATACAGCCAGGATATTTGGACGTTTTTACAGGGCGGAGTCTGTACAGCAGGAGGATGGTGTGGGGATCGGACTCTATCTGACCAGGGAGATCCTGAGAAAGCAGAACGGATATATAAAGGTGAAATCAGCTCCGGGCAAAGGCTCTGAATTTTTTCTTTATCTTCAGCGCGGCAGGATGTAAGAAATGCCCGGGAGGGAAACAATGGGGGTAGTTTTCCTCCCGGGCATTCCGGAGAACGGCTGTTTTTCCGTATGCTGCGGTTATATCAGAATATATTTTAAGATAAACAGCACAGCCAGTATATACATCAGAAGACTGATCTTTTTATTCTTTGCATTTCCTGTTACCAGATTGATGACCACGTAGGAAATGACACCAAAGGAGATACCTTCGGAGATACTGTACATAAACGGCATTGCAATGATGCAGATAAATGCCGGGATGGCCTCTGTGTAATCCCCAAAATTAATTTTGGTTATGGATGTCAGCATCAGGAATCCCACAATGATCAGTGCAGGTGCCGTCGCAAAGGACGGAATTGCCAGAAAGATAGGTGACAGGAACAGAGAGAGGCCAAATAAGAGAGCCGCAGTCAGACCGGTCAGTCCTGTACGTCCGCCTTCTGCCACGCCGGATGCGCTTTCCACGAAGGTAGTGGTTGTGGAGGTACCAAGAGCTGCGCCTGCAGCAGTACCTACAGCGTCTGCCATGAGAGCGCCTTTGATCTTCGGAAGCTTTCCGTTCTCATCCAGCATGTCGGCTTTGGAAGCCACACCGATGAGGGTTCCCAGGGTATCAAACATATCCACGAACAGGAATGCGAACATAATGACAACAAAATCCATGGTGAATACTCTTGAAAAATCCATATGCATAAAAGTAGGCGCTATGCTTGGAATGGAAATACCGTTGGAGAAATCCGGGAGAAGGCTGTAGAAGCCGGCTTCCGGGTTAGGAACATAAAGACCTGCAAACTGACAGATGATGCCCAGGATCCAGGTGCCCAGGATGCCCCAAAGAATATTTCCTTTTACATTTTTAACAAGAAGTATGGCTGTGATCAAAAGTCCGATAAGAGCCAGCAGAACGGTTATGCCTTCTGAATTAAACGTACCGTTCTCAATGGAACCCTTAAAGGAAAACAGGGTGACCAGTGTTGAGGAATCAACAACGATCTTGGCATTTTGGAGCCCGATGAATGCAATGAACAGGCCGATGCCCACGGATACCGCGTGTTTCAGATTCATGGGTATGGCGTTGAATATCGCCTCACGCACATTGGTAAGTGAAAGTATGATAAAAATAATACCTTCCACAAATACTGCACTCAGAGCCATCTGCCAGGAAAATCCCATGCCCATGACAACCGTATAGGTAAAATAGGCGTTCAGTCCCATGCCGGGAGCCAGTACAAAGGGATAGTTGGACAGCGCTGCCATTAAGCAGGTAGCGATAAAGGATGCCAGGGCAGTGGCTGTAAAGACTGCACCCCGGTCCATGCCGGATTCTGAAAGGATGTTGGGATTAACGGCAAGGATGTATGCCATGGTCATAAATGTGGTGACACCAGCCAGAATCTCAGTTTTAACGTCTGTGTGATTTTCTTTTAAATGAAATATTTTTTCAAAACTCATAAATTTTCCTCCTGCCTCCACTCATAATACGAGCTAATGTTATTTTTTATGGATGAACTGCCGCCGGGGAATTTTTGTGTTGTCTGCCTCCTTTCCCTAAAAAATTCCGTAAAAAATACTACCGGTGATAAACTGCTGATTTCCGGCACAATTCTTCATGCGGAAATTTATAGGCAGCTATTACGGTAGCTGGTAGAGACGCTCAACCAATTATGAGCCTATATAAACTTCTCAAATATTTTATTTCCATAAAAAATTTATTAAGACTTTATAATGTTAGCATACTACATTTTTGCCTGAAAGGCAATAGGAGAATGAAGATTGTTTTTGGTTTTTGGGAAATGCGGGGATGAATTCTTTCACAAGTGTTAGATTTCCGAAATAATGTGGTAAGAATAAAATGATAGGATAAGGACAGTGAAGAAAACAGAATGCTTGGCTGTCCTACATATACAGTTACAGTATACACGGGCGGCAGAAAGGTGAAGATATGGAAGTATTGAAAACAGAGGGACTCAGAAAATATTACGGTACCGGGGAAAATCTTGTGAAGGCTCTGGACGGGGTGGATATATCAGTGGAGCGTGGAGAATTCCTTGCCGTGGTGGGAACCAGCGGAAGCGGAAAGTCAACCCTGCTGCATATGCTGGGAGGCCTGGACCGTCCGTCAGCCGGAAGGGTCTGCGTGGATGGCAAGGACATTTCAACGCTAAAGGAGGATGCGCTGTGCATCTTTCGCAGGCGTAAGATCGGATTCATTTTCCAGAGTTATAATCTGGTGCCTGTCCTGAATGTGTACGAGAATATTGTGCTGCCTATTGAACTTGACGGAAATGATGTGGATAAAAGTTATGTTAACCAAGTCGTCGAGGTGCTGGGGCTGGGGTCCAAATTGAACAGTCTGCCCAGCCAGCTCTCCGGCGGACAGCAGCAGAGAGTGGCCATTGCCAGAGCGCTGGCTACAAAACCAGCCATTATTCTGGCCGATGAGCCCACTGGTAATCTGGATTCCCGCACCAGCCAGGATGTACTCGGTCTGCTGAAGGTGACCGGTGAGAAATTCGGGCAGACCATAGTCATGATCACACACAATGAGGAGATCGCGCAGATGGCTGACCGCATCATCCGTATAGAGGATGGAAGGATCGTAAAAGGCGGTGAGGCAGATGCGTAAAGTGAAGAATCAAAAGGCCATCCGCCGGGTGGCTGACAAGACAAGAAAGGCGGCAAAGAGCAGAAATCTTATCGCTGTCCTTGCCATAGCCCTGACTGCGCTGCTTTTTACTTCCGTATTTACCATCGGCGGAAGTATTGTGGAAAAGCAGCAGGAGGCTACCATGCGCCAGGTCGGGGGGAGCGCCCACGGGGGATTAAAATACCTGACACAGGAAGAGTATGAGATTCTAAAAAAGGACAAAAAGCTAAAGGAAATATCCTATCGGATCGTAGTGGGGGAGGCTGTAAATGAGTCGCTGAAAAAACTCAGGACAGAGATGGGATATTACGAAGATCTGGATGCCAAATTCAGTTTTTGTTATCCGGAGGTGGGCCATATGCCGGAGGCTGAGGATGAGATCGTCACCAGTGATCTGGTCTTAAAAGCCATGGGTATCCCCTGCCAGGTAGGCGAAAAGGTTCCTGTTGAATTCACAGTAAAGGACAAAAGATATGAGCGCACCTTCACACTGACAGGATATTTCAAAGGAGACACCATATCCATGTCCCAGATCATGCTGGTGTCTAAAAAACTGGCAGATGAGGTGGCGCCCACACCTACAGTCTCAGCAATGAGCAGTAATATAGATGCCTCCGACTATGCGGGAAGGATCATGGCTGATTTTAATTTCCGCAACAGCCTTGATCTGACGGGGAAGATGGAGGATCTGGCCAAACGGTGCGGCTTTCCCCAGGAGACAGTGAGCGAAGGGATCAACTGGGCATACATGGGGATGGATATCAATATAGAAGATATGCTTCCCATCGCCGCGCTTCTGGCGGTGATTTTGGTGTCCGGTTATCTGATCATTTATAATATTTTTTATATCAATGTATTTCACGATATCCGTCGCTACGGTCTTTTAAAGACCATTGGGACAACAGGAAAACAGCTCAGGAAAATTGTGCGGAGACAGGCCTATATGCTGTGCCTGTACGGCATTCCGCTGGGACTCCTGCTGGGAGCGGCAACAGGAAAATGGGTGCTGCCTATTGTCATGAAGAATCTGGTATTTTCCAGTACAGCAGATACAGAAGTGACGTTAAGACTGTGGATATTTGCTGCTTCAGCACTGTTTTCTCTTCTGACGGTCTATATTAGCTGTATCAGGCCATGCCGTATTGCATCTTCCGTGTCGCCGGTGGAGGCCGTGAGGTATACAGAGGGTCAGGACAGTCTTTCACATAGGAAAAAGGGCAAAAAGACAAAAAAGGTAAAACCCTGGACAATGGCGGCAGCAAATATGCAGAGAAATAAAAAGAAGGTTGTGATCGTGACCACATCTCTCTCTCTGGGATTGGTACTGTTGAACAGTGTATACGGTCTTGTAAGCGGATTTGATATGGACAAATTTATCGCATCCGCAACTGTCAGTGATTATGCTGTGTATGGGGCCGGTCTTGACAACCCTGCAAACTACGACAAACCTCTGGAGGGTGTGACAAAAGAATTTCTGGATGCCCTGTCGGAGCAGGAGGGTGTGGAGGAAGTCTGCAATATTTATCTGGATTTAATGGATAGTCCTAATTTTACAGAGGAGGAGAGGGATGCGTTTAATGAAAAGATATTGAAGAATCCAAAGGCAGAAGCCTATCTGGCACAGTATTTTGGAGAAGAAGTTTACCGGGAATCCATTGAAAACGGTACTTTTGACAACATAGATGGCAAAGTATTCGGTGTGGGACGTCTGGCTTATGAAAAGATGGATATTACAGATGGGGAACTGGACTGGGAAAAGTTTAAGACAGGCAAATATGTGATCACATCAAAGTTTGGTCATATGGGTCCGGAGGCGGATCAGATCAATTATTACGAGGTGGGGGACAAAGTGACGATCCGTCTGGAGGACGGCACAAGCAGAGAGTATGAGGTAATGGCTGTAGGTGGTCTGCCGTATGCCTGCGAACTTCAGACCTATGGCGTATTTGAACACAATTTTGTGCTTCCGGACCGGGAATACCTGGAGCTTTACGGAGACAGACTGCCTATGAGAACGCTTTTTAATGTGGCAAAGGACAAAGAAGAAGCCGCGGAAAAATGGCTTTCTGATTACTGCGAAAAGATAAACACAGACCTGGATTTTACATCAAAATCCACGGTGGCCGCAGAATTTGAGGAGAACAAAAATATGTACACCATTGTGGGCGGACTTTTGGCCCTTATCCTGGCAGTTATAGGAATTTTAAACTTTATCAATACCATGGTCACATCTGTTCTCTCCAGAAAGCAGGAGTTTGCCATGATGGAGGCAGTGGGAATGACCGGTAAGCAGCTTCGTGGAATGCTGGGCTTCGAGGGGATCCTGTATGCGGTCCTCACAGGAGCGGCTTCCATCATATTAGGCGGAATACTGGAGGCTACAGCGGTCCGAAGCATAGGGAATGCGCTTTTCTTCTATAGCTGGCATTTTACGGTTACGCCCATACTGCTCTGTCTTCCGGTTCTTGTGCTGGTGGTGCTTGTGGTTCCTGCACTGTGTTATAAGAGTATGAGCAGGACAAGTGTGACAGAGAGAATGAGAAAAGCAGAATAAAAATATTGTTATTTTCAGTCTTTTACGATATAATATCAACAAATGGATATATTATTCGTAAAGGACTGATTTTTTTACCTGAAATCATCCGGAAAGGAGTGGTGGGTATGTTGACAATATTTACGGCAGGTTCCATAGCAGTAATGTGGCTTATCCTTTTGGGAGTGCTTCTGGTGATCGAGATCATCACTTTGGGGCTTACAACCATCTGGTTTGCCGGCGGAGCATTGGCGGCGTTTCTGGCAGCCCTGGCAGGCGGGCCTCTATGGCTGCAGATCATACTGTTTTTGGTGATCTCATTGGCTCTGCTTATCTTTACCAGACCCGTAGCAATAAAGTACATGAACAGAAATGTGTCAAAGACAAATGTTGACAGTCTTCCCGGCGAAAAAGCCGTGGTTATAAAAACCATAGATAATTTAAGAGGAACTGGGCAGGCTGTGGTAAATGGACTGGAATGGTCCGCAAAATCCAAGGACGAAACAATCATCGATGAGGGGAAAGTCGTGAGAATTGTGGCAGTCGAGGGAGTAAAACTAGTTGTAGAGGAGGAAAAATAAGATGAATGTAGGAACTGTATTGCTTATAATAGCGGTTATACTTCTGCTGATGGTGATCGCATCCTGTATCAGGATCGTGCCCCAGGCACATGCCATGATCATTGAGCGTCTGGGTATGTATAAAGAGACGTGGGGAACAGGACTTCACTTTAAATTTCCGTTTGTTGACCGGATCGCAAAACGTGTGAACCTGAAAGAACAGGTTGTGGATTTCGCGCCGCAGCCGGTTATCACAAAAGATAATGTTACCATGAGGATTGATACGGTTGTATTTTTCCAGATCACAGACCCGCGCCTGTTTGCTTACGGTGTGGAGAACCCTATCATGGCAATTGAGAATCTGACGGCAACCACACTGCGTAACATTATCGGTGACATGGAGCTGGATTCCACCCTGACTTCCAGGGAGATCATCAATACCAAGATGCGAGCTTCCCTGGACGTGGCAACTGACCCGTGGGGAATCAAAGTAAACCGTGTAGAGCTTAAGAACATCATTCCTCCGGCAGCCATTCAGGAAGCCATGGAGAAACAGATGAAAGCAGAGCGTGAACGCCGTGAATCCATTCTGAGAGCAGAGGGAGAGAAGAAATCAACGATCCTTGTAGCAGAAGGTAAGAAAGCTTCCATGATCCTTGACGCAGAAGGTGAGAAGCAGGCAGCTATCCTCCGTGCTGAGGCGGAGAAAGAGAAGATGATCAGGGAAGCAGAAGGACAGTCACAGGCAATCCTGAAGGTGCAGCAGGCAAAGGCAGACGGTATCCGTTTTATCAAGGATGCGGGTGCTGATGAGAGTGTTCTTACCATCAAGAGCCTGGAGGCATTTGAACAGGCTGCTGACGGCAAGGCGACGAAGATCATCATTCCGTCAAATATTCAGGGGATCGCAGGACTTACAGCGTCTCTGAAAGAGATTATCACGGACAAAGAAAATTAACTTTCGGCAGGTTATTACTGCCGGGGATCATACAGGCAGAGGGGCGGTTGCAGTTATGTGACAGCCCCTCTGCGGTATTTTATAAAGCAGGAGGAAGGCAGTGAGGATTCTGTCAATGGATTGGAGTGTATCACAGGTAAGAGGAGGCATCAGTCATGAAACCGATAATTGATCTTACAAAGGAATACGGTCTTGTCTTGGAGGGCGGCGGTGCGAAGGGTGCGTATCAGATAGGCGCGTGGAAAGCTATGCGGGAAGCGGGCGTGAAGATAAAAGGCATTGCAGGCACCAGCGTGGGCGCCTTGAACGGGGCCTTGATCTGTATGGATGACCTGACGAATGCAGAGAAAGTCTGGGAAAACATTTCTTACTCCAGCATCATGTCCGTGGAGGATGAGAAGATGGAGCTTTTGTTTCATCAGAAGAAGCTGGATGTGGATATGCTGAAAGAGGTCTTTGACTTTATGAAGGAGGGCGGCATTGATGTGACCCCTCTGAAGGAGCTGATAGCCGAATGTATTGACGAGGAGAAGATCATCCATTCCCCTGTGAACCTGTATATCCTGACCTTTAATGTGGATGAGAAGAAAGAAATGGATATTGATGTAAAGCAGTGTAAGCCTGAGCTGATCAAGGATTTCCTGCTGGCAAGCGCCTATATTTTCCCACTGTTTAAGAATGAACGCCTTCACGGCAAACGTTACATTGACGGGGGAGCCATCAATAATGTGCCTTTAGGCTCTCTGGTGGACCGCGGATATGAGAATATCATTATGGTAAGGATTTTCGGGATCGGACGGGAGAAGAAGGTGAAGATCCCTGACGGGACCACAATTTATACAGTGGCACCCAAGGTGAGTCTGGGCAGCATCATAGATTTTGACAGAAGAAAAAGCAGGCGTCATATGAAACTCGGGTATTATGACACCATGCGCATGATATATGGGCTGAAGGGAAAAATATATTATATTGATGAATCCGAGGAAGAGTGTTATTATTTAAAGCAGTTGACAGATTTAGATGATTTGGTCTATGAATATCTGATGGATACGTACCAGCTTCCCAGAGAACCGAAATTGTTTCTGCGCAATATGACAGAGGTGATCCTGCCGGTTCTGGCGGAGGAAATGAAACTCTCCAAAGACTGGGATTACCGGGAACTGTATCTGGCTCTGCTGGAGGCTACCGCCAAACTGTGCAGAGTATCTAAGTACAGGATCTATTCATTGATCCAGTTGCAGGAAGCAGTGTTTGGAAAGCTGTACCGGCTGCATGGTATGGATATTCCGGCTTTTGTGCAGGTGATTTCCAGGGATGTTCTGATTTGACAAAAGAGTTTCGCGGCGGGACCGCGGTAAATGAGGAGGAAAAGTAAGATGGATTTAAAAGGACGCAGTTTTCTGACACTGAAGGATTTTACGGCAGAGGAGATTGAATATCTGATCGATTTGGCTGCTGAGCTGAAGGAAAAGAAAAAGCAGGGAGTTCCTGTTGACACATTAAAGGGAAGAAATGTAGCTCTTATCTTTGAAAAAACCAGCACCAGAACCCGCTGTTCTTTTGAAGTAGCTGCTCACGACCTGGGTATGGGCACCACATATCTTGACCCAAAAGGTTCCCAGATTGGGAAAAAAGAGAGTATCCGTGACACGGCCAGGGTTCTGGGAAGAATCTATGACGGCATTGAGTACCGCGGATTCGGACAGGAGATCGTGGAGGAATTGGCAAAATACGCAGGTGTTCCGGTGTGGAATGGCCTGACAAATGAATACCATCCCACACAGATGCTGGCTGACCTTCTGACGATCCGGGAACATTTGGGCAGAGTAAAAGGCGTGAAACTGGTGTACATGGGCGATGCGCGCTATAACATGGGAAATTCCCTGATGATCCTCTGCGCTAAAATGGGAATGCATTTTGTAGCCTGCGCTCCGAAAAAATATTTCCCCAACGATGCGCTTGTAAAAGAGTGTGAAGCCTTCGCAAAGGAATCAGGAGCTACCATCACCCTTACGGAAGACGTGGAGGCAGGGACAAAGAACGCAGACGTCATCTATACAGATGTATGGGTATCCATGGGCGAACCTGACGAAGTGTGGGAGGAACGTATCCGCGAGCTGACTCCGTACAAGGTGACTAAAAAAGTTATGGAAAATGCCGGAGATCAGGCTGTCTTCCTTCACTGTCTGCCTGCGTTCCACGACCTGGAGACAGCCATCGGAAAAGAGATGGGAGCGCGTTTCGGTCTGACTGATATGGAAGTGACAGATGAGGTATTTGAATCTGAACAGTCTGTTGTCTTTGATGAGGCGGAGAACCGTATGCATACGATCAAAGCTGTCATGGCAGCAACCCTGGGGGCATAAAAAAAGATGGAGTTAAAGACCAGATGGCTGGGAAGACCGTGGAATTTTGCCGAGGAGACAGATTCCACCAATGACTGGGCAAAGAGAGAAGCCAGGGAAGGCGCGCCGGAAGGTGCGGTTTTCCTGGTGAACAGCCAGACAAAAGGAAAAGGAAGAAGGGGCAGAAGCTGGACAGATCCCAAGGGGAGCGGTCTTGCCATGTCCCTGCTTATTCGTCCGGATATGCCTCCTGAGCGTGCGCCTATGATGACGGTGCTCATGGGGCTTTCCGCGGCCCAGGCAGTTGCGGATGTGACGGGGAAGGAAGCGCTGATCAAGTGGCCCAATGATCTTGTCATGTCGGGAAAGAAGTTATGCGGAATTCTGACAGAAATGTCCATGGAGGGAACAAAAATTTCCTATGTTGTCATTGGTGTTGGAATAAACCTCACGGAAGTGGATTTTCCTGAGGAGATAAAGGATAAGGCCACATCCCTGAAACTGGAATGCGGCCAGGCCCCTGACATGGAAGTGATGGCTGCTGCGGTTCTGGAACGTTTTGAGACAAATTATGAACGCTTTCTGGCTGCAGGGGATCTCCGCCCCTTCAAGGAGGTGTATGACAGCCTTCTTGCCAACAAAGGGCGTGAAGTGAAGGTTCTGGAAAAGGAACGGGAGCTTGTGGGTACATGCCTGGGAATTGATGAGGCAGGAGAGCTTCTGGTGCAGACGCCGGATGGAGGCTGTGAAACTGTATTTGCAGGAGAGGTATCTGTGCGGGGACTGTATGGATATGTGTGATACCTGTGCTGCACTATAATGTATAGTATAAGGAGAGTTTATGTATAAGGATAAGATTGTGCTGTGTGGTGCCAATGCTTACGAGAAAAAATATTATTTTAATGAGGATTTTTCAGCACTTCCCCAGTCCATACAGGACGAACTGCATATTATGTGCGTACTTTATACAGAGGAGATCAGCGGAGTTCTGACCCTGGAATATGATGAGGAGGGCAATCTGGAGTTCAGGACAGAGGCTCTTGAGTCAGATGCCATGTACGATGAGATCGGCAGCGTGCTGCGTATCAAACAGCTGCGCGCGGAGAAAAAGGAGCTTCTGGAATCCCTGGAACTTTATTACCGGGTATTTTTCCTGGGAGAAGATGCAGAGGAGTCCCTGAAAGAAGGGGAGGAATAGAGTATGCTGTTAGTGATTGATGTAGGTAATACCAATATTACCCTGGGCGTGTTTGAAGGGGAAGAGTTAAAAGGAACCTTCCGCATGACCACCAGACAGAACAGGACTTCAGATGAGTACGGGATTTTGATGTGTAATATGCTGGAATACCGTGGCATTCCCAAGGATGCGGTAAAAGATGCCATTATCAGTTCCGTTGTGCCGGATGTGATGCATTCTTTGGCAAGTGGTGTCATAAAATATTTTAACACCTATCCCATACATGTGGGACCCGGATGTAAGACAGGCATCCGGATCACCTCTGTGAATCCCAAAGAGATCGGAGCAGACAGAATTGTGGACGCTGTGGCTGCCTATGAGCTGTACGGCGGCCCTGTGCTTGTTCTGGACTTTGGGACAGCCACTACGTATGATCTGATAACAGAGGATGGCTGCTTTGCGGCAGGCATTACCTCTCCCGGTATCGAGATCAGCGCCAAGGCCCTTTGGCAGGACGCCGCCAAGCTGCCGAAGATAGCTATTGAAAAGCCGGATTCCATTTTGGCAAAAGAGACCATCACCAGTATGCAGGCTGGCCTTGTGTACGGTTATATCGGACAGGTGGAGTATATTATCAGGAAAGTAAAGGAAGAATCAGGTATCCTGAACCTGAAAGTGGTGGCAACAGGAGGGCTGGGCAAGATCATTGCGGATGAGACCGAGATGATCGATGTGTATGATACACAGCTTACGCTCACCGGGCTTAGAATTATATTTGAAAAAACCAGGAAGAGCAGAGGTTAATATGAAACTCACGATCGGAAATGTAACCCTTGAAAACAACCTGATACTCGCACCCATGGCAGGAGTCACGGACCTGCCATTTCGTTTGCTGTGCAGGGAGCAGGGAGCAGGGCTTTTGTGTACGGAGATGGTCAGTGCAAAAGCTATTTATTTTAAAAATAAGAATACTAAGAGCCTGATGCAGATCCTGCCCCAGGAGCGTCCGGTATCCCTGCAGCTATTCGGGTCGGAACCGGAGCTTATGGGATTCATTGCCGGCCAGATAGAGGAACAGCCTTTTGACATTCTGGACATCAATATGGGCTGCCCGGTTCCAAAGGTAGTCAACAATGGGGAAGGCTCTGCGCTCATGAAAAATCCCAGGCTGGTGGGTGAGATTGTAAAGAAAGTTGCCTCCTCTATTAAAAAGCCTCTGACTGTAAAGATCAGAAAAGGATTTACAGAGGAGTCCGTCAATGCGGTAGAGATAGCCAAGATCATAGAGGATGCAGGTGCAGCGGCCGTTGCTGTGCATGGCAGGACCAGGGAACAGTATTATTCCGGGAAGGCAGACTGGGATATCATCCGCAGAGTAAAGGAGGCGGTTTCTATTCCTGTGATCGGCAACGGAGATGTGGACTCACCTGAAAGTGCCAGGCGTCTTTTAGAGGAGACAGGATGTGACGGTATCATGATCGGACGTGCTGCCAGAGGTAATCCGTGGATCTTCAGCAGGATTCATTCTTATCTGGAGAATGGTACAATACCGGAGCCGCCGTCTGTTTCGGATGTGAGGGAAATGATCTTAAAACACGCCCGCCTGCAGCTTGAGTATAAAGGGGAGTATACCGGAATGCGGGAAATGCGCAAACATGTAGCCTGGTATACAGCAGGAATGCCACACTCGGCGTCAGTCAGACGGCAGGTCAATGAAATAGAGACTTATGGACAGTTGAAGCGTCTTGTGGAATCATTCTAATCTTATTGTGAAGCAGAGTGCTTTATATCTGTGCATAGCGAAGTGTATTGCTGTTTATAGAACTGCACTTTCTGCAGGGCTGTGAACAGAAACAGATTGTTTGTTAAGAATATGAGATTATTCTTGACATTCTGATGGCTTTTTCTTATAATATTATGACTGTTAGGTTAATGAAACCTGAAAAAGATGGATTATACTGGGAGAAGAATATGGGAACCCGTCCGGCTCTGTGGTCTGACAGGCCCTCTTCTTACTTTATAATATAGAAGAAAGGGTGTATAAAAAATGGAAGAGAAGAAAAATATTCTTACGTATGCGGGACTGAAAAAATTAGAGGATGAGCTTCATGACCTGAAGGTATACAAGAGAAAAGAAGTAGCCGGTAAGATCAAAGAGGCCAGAGAGCAGGGCGACCTGTCTGAGAACGCAGAGTACGATGCTGCAAAAGACGAGCAGCGCGATATCGAGGCGAGAATTGAAGAAATCGAAAAAATCCTGAAAAATGCTGAGGTCGTAGTGGAAGATGAAGTGGATCTGGGTACTATCAGTGTTGGATGTAAGGTAAAAGTATATGATGTGGAATATGAAGAAGAGATAGAGTTTAAAATCGTAGGTTCCACTGAGGCAAACAGTCTGGAAGGCAAAATTTCCAATGAATCTCCGGTAGGAAAAGCGCTGATCGGAGCTAAAAAAGGACAGACCGTAAAAGTGGAGATGCCGTCCGGAGTTATGGAATACAAGGTTCTGGAGATAGAGAGAAACATTTAGATTAAGGAGAGTGTGAAAAGTGGCAGAGCAGTCAAAGAATGTTAAGGAGCAGGACATCAACCAGTTATTGAAGGTCCGCCGTGAAAAATTAGCTGAGTTACAGACAAACGGAAAAGACCCGTTTCAGATCGTCAAATTTGATGTGACTCATCATAGCCAGGAGATCAAAGATGCTTTTGAAGAGCTGGAAGGAAAATCCGTCACCATAGCAGGACGTATGATGTCAAAACGTATTATGGGGAAAGCTTCCTTCTGCAATGTTCAGGATTTACAGGGCAACATTCAGTCTTATGTGGCACGGGACAGTATCGGAGTGGAATCTTATCAGGATTTCAAGAAAATGGACATTGGCGACATTGTAGGCATCACAGGCGAAGTCTTCAAAACAAAGACAGGTGAGATTTCCATTCATGCGTCTGCTGTGACACTGTTATCCAAGAGCCTCCAGGTTCTGCCTGAAAAGTTCCATGGCCTGACCAACACAGACCTGCGTTACCGTCAGCGATACGTGGATCTGATCATGAACCCGGAAGTAAAGGACACTTTCATCAAACGTTCCAAGATCATCAGCAGTATCCGTAAATACCTGGACGGACAGGGATTCATGGAGGTGGAGACACCTATGCTGGTGGCAAATGCAGGCGGTGCGGCAGCAAGACCTTTCGAGACACATTTCAATGCTCTTGATGAGGATTTCAAGTTGCGTATTTCCCTGGAGCTGTATCTGAAGAGACTGATCGTAGGCGGTATGGAGCGCGTATATGAGATTGGACGTGTATTCCGTAACGAGGGTCTGGACACCAGACATAACCCGGAATTTACGCTGATGGAGCTGTATCAGGCGTATACAGATTACAAGGGAATGATGGACCTGACAGAGAACCTGTACCGCCATGTGGCACAGGAAGTTCTGGGGACCACTACCATTACCTACAATGGTGTGGAGATGGACCTGGGCAAACCTTTTGAGAGAATTACCATGCTGGATGCTGTTAAGAAGTATGCCGGCGTTGACTTTAATGAGATTCATACTCTGGAAGAGGCAAGAGCTGCGGCAAAAGAGCATCATGTGGAATTTGAGGAGAGACATCAGAAGGGCGATATCCTGAGTCTGTTCTTTGAGGAGTTTGCAGAGGAGCATCTGATCCAGCCTACATTTGTTATGGACCACCCCATTGAGATCTCTCCGTTGACTAAGAAGAAACCGGAGAATCCGGAGTACACAGAGCGCTTTGAGTTTTTCATGAACGGCTGGGAGATGGCCAATGCCTATTCCGAGTTAAATGACCCCATTGACCAGAGGGAGCGCTTTAAAGCACAGGAAGCACTGCTGGCTCAGGGAGACGAGGAGGCGAATACCACGGATGAAGACTTCCTCAATGCCCTGGAGATCGGTATGCCCCCTACAGGAGGGATCGGATTCGGCATTGACAGGATGGTCATGCTGCTCACGGATTCTGCTGCGATCAGGGATGTGTTATGCTTCCCCACCATGAAGTCACTGGATGCGAAGAAGGGCGAGAACAAGACAGAAAAACCAGCTGAAAAAGCGGTTGTGACAGAGGGAAAAACAGCAGAAAAAATTGACTTTTCCAAGGTGAAGATCGAGCCGTTGTTTGAGGAAATGGTTGATTTTGAAACGTTTTCCAAGTCCGATTACCGTGCCGTAAAGATCAAAGCTTGTGAAGCAGTTCCCAAGAGCAAGAAGCTTCTGAAATTCATTCTGGATGACGGGACAGATACGGAACGCGTGATCTTAAGCGGAATCCATGAGTATTATGAACCGGAAGATCTGATCGGAAAAACAGCCATCGCCATTGTAAATCTGCCCCCCAGAAAGATGATGGGCATTGATTCCTGCGGTATGCTGATCTCAGCAGTACACGAGGAAGACGGAAGAGAAGGGCTGAATCTGCTGATGGTGGATGACCGTATCCCGGCAGGTGCAAAATTATATTGATCGCATCAGGAAACGGATTTATATGACGAATAGAAACAGCACAGAGAATGAGAGGATCATTGCTGTGCTGTTTTCTTTTGGTTATTTGAGTTGAATTTTTAAAGTCCATGGGCTACAATTATTAGGTAAAATAGGGAAGTGATCCAAAAGAACCGGGGAAGACAGATGAAAATAGGAGAAAAGTTTAAAGGTTTACGCATAGGCCAGAAGATATTTTTGTCAAATGTGATATTATTTGTGATTCCATGTGTGGTTCTCTCTGTCGTATTGTTTGGTTTCATAAAGAAAGAGGCCGGGGAAGAGCTGGACCATTCTGAACTGATGATTCTGAATCAAATAGATGAAAGCTATGAGAAGATGTTCCGTGAGATTGTTTCGTACTCCTCCTATTTCTATCTAAATGCGGATATAAACAAGATGCTTTCTAAAAAGGAGTATGACAGTGAATATGATGCCATGCAGGCAGAAAAGAAGATAAAAGAGTATTTTGTCAGCAGCCGCACCATTTACAGTAATATGGAGTACGGGATGAGGCTCATGGGGAGTAACGGATATAACTATACTTCCCTGAATGAGGAGCAGACCACCTGCAAATATCCGGAACTGGACAAGCTGGAACAAGAGCCGTGGTTTGACAGCCTGGAGGAGAGCGGTAATAAAATTCAATACATACCCTGGTATCTCAGCAAGGAACTGCAAAAGACAGACGGGGGTACATCTGTCCATGGATTCCGTTACATAAAAAATCTGAACAGCGGCAGATATGTGGGCCTCATGGACATAATCATTGAGCAGGAAAAGCTGAAGTCGCTGATGCTGAATGCCACGCATGAAAATCGGGAAAAGGTAGTTATGCTTGATGAAACGGGAAGGATAATCACAGGGACAGACGAGAGTATCAAAGAAAATACCAGGTTGGACAGGAATATCGTGGACCATCTAAGCAGTGGTGAGGAGGGGGTGTTCCAGGAGAAGATCAGCGGCGCCCTGCGACGTATCTACTTTGTGACCAACAAAACAACCGGGTGGAAGATCATCAGATATAGTGAAGCTGCCAAATCCATCTGGGCAAATAACAGGACGTTTCTTATATTTTTTGGGATTTCCATTGCATATCTGGGACTGGCACTGATCATGTCAGCGTTTAATGCGAAATTTATAAGTAAGCCGCTTACAGAGTTAAAAAAGGATATCCATACCATCTATAAGGGAGACCTCAGTGTAAGGACACAGGTAGGCCCCATGGATGAGTTTGGCGAGCTGAATCTGCAGTTTAATAAGATGATCTCCAGGATCCAGGATCTGATCGATAAGCTGGAGCAAAAGGAGGAGGAAAAGCGGACGCTGGAGATGAAGGCGCTGCAGGAACAGATCAAGCCTCATTTTTTGTTTAATACACTTGCGTCCATACGGTTTTTGATCGAGATGGATATGAATGAGAAAGCGCAGAAGTCATTACTTGCACTAGCCGGTTTATTAAAGGGAACATACTCCGATTACCGTAAATTGATTCCTGTGAAGGAAGAGATCGAGTCAGTGGAAAAGTATCTGATCTTGATGGATAACCGCTACCAGGATACGTTTGACTGGCAGATCAGGATGGATGAAGCCATTCAAAATTGCCAGATTCCAAGAATCTCTGTACAGCCGTTAGTGGAAAACTGCATTTTGCACGGGTTTAACGGGAAGGAAGGTGCAGGTCATATTATCATAGAGGGATGCAGAGAGGGAAATACGGCGGTTATCTGTGTTTCAGATGATGGTTCCGGAGAAAATCTAGAGAAGATACGGGAATTGATCGAAAATCCAATGGTGGAGGAGTCCGGCAAGTTCAGCAGTATTGGCGTACAAAATGTACAGAAGCGTCTGGTGCTTTATTTTGGAACTGCCTATGGCCTGTCGGCCTATAAAAATGGGAAGGATGGTATCAGCATAGAGATAAGGATACCGTTCAGCTATGAGGTGAAAGAACGGAGCGGTAATATGGAGGAAAAAGATGCGGATCATTATAGTGGATGATGAAGGGATCACACGGCAGTGGTTGAAAAAGAAAATAGAGGAGGCCGGGGAAGAGTATCAGGTTGTGGGGATGTTCAGTGATGGAAAGCAGGCTTTAGAATACTGCCAACAGGAAAACATTCATGTGATCTTTACCGATATTATGATGCCGGTGATGGATGGCCTGGAACTGTTGGCTGCTGTTAAGGATCTGCCTCTGAATGTTTATAAGATCATTCTCAGCGCTTATGATGAGTTCCATTATGCCAGGGAAGCCATGCGGCTGGGTGCCAACGAATTTATACTGAAACCTGAGATAACAAAGGAAAAGGTAAAAGAAATACTCTGCGAAGCAGAACAATTTGTCAGGAAACAGGAACAGGAAAATCCCAGGCAGTGGCAGGAGGATATCTTTGCCCTGTGGTTTCATGAACTGCTGGAAGGAAAAAATGAGGCGGATGAGGCATTAACGACAGAGTTTTTCCATGTAAATAAGATTCCGTTGAAGAGGGAGGGCCTGGTCCTTGCAGTCATTTCCCATTCAGATGATGCGGAAGATGAACGGATGACGGAGATCATAAGCATTTTTCTCATGGAACAGCAGGTTACGGGATATTGTATTTCGGGAGGCCAGGGAAAGTATATATTGATATACAATCAGGATATCAGGAATACGAGGGAGATTTTTTTGGGAAAGCTGGATGAAGTTATTGCAAGACATTTGGGATCCGGCTGTTTTGTGGGGGCCAGCATGGTAAAAAAGGGGTATGGTGCGCTGAAGGATCTATACCGTCAGGCTTTTGTGGCATGGAACAATAAATATTTTTTTGACAGTACGGGGGTTCAGCTATATGACCAGATGACGATTACCCAGAATAAGGATAAATGGTATTACAGTGATGAGATAAAAGAGATCACCCGTTTTTTAGATGCAGGGGAGCTGGACAAAGCCATGGAGAGAACCGGGGCCTTTTTTCGGGAGGCTGAAAGCAGAGACTTTATCTCCCAAAATTATCTGAAGGCTTTAGGGATGGAGCTGCTTTCTGTTTATATAAACAAGGCACAGGGGTATGAGTTGTCGGACCGTGAGATAGCATGTGTGGAACAGGTGCGGGTGAATATGGGGGAGACTTACGCAAAATTTACTTTGTTAAGCCGGGATATTCTCCATTTCCAGAAAGAACTGACAGATATTATCCGAAAGAAAACACAGCAGGGGACGTATTCCGCAGCAGTACAAAAGATAATGGACTATGTGGATATGAATTATCCCGAAAGGATCTCTCTGGAAGAAATATCCCGGGAGGTACACTTGAACCGCACCTATGTTTCCGTTGTCTTCAAGAAGGAGACCGGAAAAAAATTAAGCGATCATATCCTGGATGTGAGACTGAAAGCTTCCCTTGGCCTTCTGCAGGATGGAACGGAATCCGTCCAGTGTATTGCAAAACAATGCGGATTTTTTGATACCTCGCATTTTAACCGTGCCTTCAAGGAGAGATATGAGATGACACCCCTGGAATACCGGAAATTGAATCTAAAGAGGATACAATAAATGTAAATATCATCCTGTTTTCCATAAACAGATGAGCAGAACCCGGCGTGATTGGAAGGAACAACAAAACAGAATGCAATTATATCTAAATCTGAGATATAGTTTTTGCATCCTGTTTTTTTTATACTAATGTCATACAAGATAAATGGTAAATACATTCAAAATGAATGGAGGAGAAAGGCATGAAGAGAAAATTAGCGTTAATGTGTGCTGTATTGGTGGGGGTGTCAACCATACTGGGAACCACAGGGTGCGGCAGCTCGGGCAAGGACGGGGATAACAGCAAGGCGGCGTCAGGCAAGGCCGGTGATGAAACAGCTTCCGGCAGTGAGGAGAAAGCAAAGATCGTGTTCTTAAGAACAGGAACAGACAATGAAAAAAAGGTATACTGGCAGGAAATGATCGAAGGATTCGAGAAAGAATATCCGGGCATCGAGGTAGAGTATCAGGAAAGCCCTGCCGGTGATGATTTTGAGACGAAGTTAAACACCGGGTTTGCATCAGGAACAGCGCCGGATGTCATTAACTTCACCATGGCTTCCATGGGGACCAGGATCCCTCTCGGACAGTATGCGCCCTTAGATGAGTATATGGAAGGATGGGACGGAAAAGAGGATTTCCTGGAAAGTACAATGGTATCCGGGCAGATGGGCGGAAAACAGTACGGTATCCCCGTTTTGCCAGACCCGCGTATCATCATCTACAACAAGGAGATGTTCGAGGAGGCAGGACTTGACCCCAACAGCCCGCCGACCACCTGGGATGAGCTTCTGGAAGCACATAAAAAGCTTGTGAAAAAAGACGGCGATACGGTAGTGCAGACCGGTTTCGGACTGCCTACATCAGGAAGCACTATGCAGCACTTCTTTTCCGCATTTATAGAGCAGAACGGAGTGAAGAATCTTGTGGATGAGGAGACCAATGAGATTTTATGCAACGCGCCGGAGGCAGTGGAAGCGGCAGAGTTCATGAAACAGATCAAGGATGAAGGCATAATTTCATGGGACAGCAGTAATGCAGACCAGAATCCGTTCCAGACCGGACTTGCCGCCATTACCATGGGTGCTGATACTGATTTTAAGAAATGGAGCGACAGCGGATTAGAAGGCAAGATCGCTATGGCACCGCCTCTGAAAGAGACAAAACAGGCAGCGTTCTGCGGCGTCAGTTTTATGTTTATGAGCAGCGAAACCGCACATCCGGAAGAGTCCTGGAAATTCATTGAATACATTTCCAGGCCGGAAAATATGTGGAAACGCTATGAAGAATTTGGCGCAACACCAGTGAGAGAATCCCTGCGTGACCGCTTTATCGAGGCCAATCCGGAAGTGAATCCCGTGATTTTTGAAACAGTAGCCTGCGGTACCGGTTCACCCAAGGTTCCCTATGCCAACTCTGTTTATAACATTATCAACCAGGCCATGGAGGAGATCATGTATGATGTGAGCACGCCGCAGAAAGCGTTGGATGATGCGGCTGCAAAGATTCAGGAAGAAATAGATAATCAATAATAAGTAATAAGGAAGTGCCGGAGAATACAGTGACGGAAACTGATTCTATTGTGTTCTTCGGCCCTTTTTGACTTATTTTTAGGAATGGAGGAAGGAAAATGGCAGGCGCGGCAGCGAAAAAGAGGAAGAAAAGCAGGTATGATACCTGTGCCTATATTATGATTTTTCCAGCATACTTTGTATTTACGGTCTTTATATTGATACCCATAGGTTTTGTGCTTTTTTACAGTGTGACGGACTTTAACTTATACAGCTCCCCCAACATTGTGGGACTGAAGAATTATATCAATTTGTTAAAAGATTCGGATTTTTTGATCTCAGTGAAGAATACCTTGGCGTATACGGTTTTGACTTTGTTTTCCCAGTTGGCGCTGGGACTTCTGATGGCAGTGATGCTATATAGAAAGTCAAAGCTGATTCCTGCGTTTCGGACAGCCTTCTATTTGCCGAATGTCATGTCAATGGTTTGTATGTCAATGGTCTGGCTCTGGATCTATGACCCCACCTATGGATTGCTGAATTCTATTTTAAAATTATTCGGGGCCTCCACCAGACAATGGCTCCAGGACCCCAAAATGGCCATGGGCTGTATCATTATCATGAGTATATGGAAGGGCTGCGGGTATTCCATGGTCATCTTCCTGTCGGGACTGACTTCTATACCGGATTCCTTATATGAAGCCGCGTCTCTGGACGGGGCAAACGGGATCAAAAAGTTTCTTCACATTACCTGGCCCTTGTTAAAGCCCACCACATTCTTTCTGCTGGTTACCGGGATCATGAACAGCTTCTCCGTATTTGAGCAGATAAACCTGATGACAAACGGAGGACCGCTGAATAAGACCACCACCATTGTTCATCAGATATACCGGCGCGGCTTCCTTGAATTTAAGATGGGTTATGCCAGTGCTATTTCCGTAGTTTTACTGCTGTTTTCGCTGTTGATCACGATAGGCGTGTTTAAGTTCGGCGGCAGTGGTCAGGATATTGATGTTTCATAAGGAGGAGCGCTATGAGAAAACAGAAATATGGCCATAAGATATGGATCCTATGTATGACATTAGCAACGCTGGTCATGATAACACCCATCATCATGATGGTCACAACATCATTTAAGACAATGGAAGAGATCAAGTCTCCGGTCTTTCACCTGCTTCCGGAAAAGTTTTCTTTTGTGAACTATATAGATGCACTTAACGGCGCGAACTGGGTGATCTACTTCAGAAATTCGGTCTTCATAACCCTGGCGGCGGTATTGTTTTCCATACTGTTTAACTCCATTTCCGGCTTTGCTTTTGCCAGGCTTAAGTTTAAAGGCTCAAAGGTCCTGTTTATGTTCATCCTCATCGGACTGATGATGCCGCCCCAGGTTACCATGCTTCCCACCTTCCTGATCATGGCAAAATTTCCTCTGGCAGGGGGAAATGATCTTTTGGGTGCGGGGGGCACCGGACTGATCAATTCTTTTGCGGGACTGATCATTCCCCTGGTCTCCGGATCTTATGGTATATTCCTGTGTAAGCAGTTCTATGAGAATTTCCCTAAGTCTCTTGACGAGGCAGCGGAAATAGATGGATGTAATAAATGGCGTACCTATTTTACCATCTATCTGCCAAACTCCAAAGCCATCATTGCAACTCTGGGCCTGACCAAAAGTGTGGCTGTATGGAATGACTATATGTGGCCGCTGATCATGACGAACTCAGACGGAATGAAAACAGTGCAGCTGGCGCTTACAATGTTCAAGAGTGACGGGTACATACTCTGGAACCAGTTGATGGCAGCGTCTGTTATCGTAGTGATACCTATGGTGATCATCTTCCTGTGTGCCCAGAAATATTTCGTGCAGGGGATTGTGACTTCGGGATTAAAGTAAAGGAGAAGGATCATGGACAGACCAAATATTATATTTTACTTCACGGACCAGCAGAGGGCCGATACCTTAGGATGTTACGGACAGAGATTGGAGATCAGCCCGAATCTTGATTTTTTGGCATCAGAGGGCGTTATGTTTGAAAATGCTTTTACTGCCCAGCCGGTATGCGGGCCATGCCGGGCTATCTTCCAGACAGGAAAGTATCCCACGGAATTAAACTGTTACAAGAATGGGCAGGCCCTTCCGCGGGATGTGAAAACAGTGGCGGATTATTTCGATGAGGCGGGATATGAGACTGCTTATGTGGGGAAATGGCATCTGGCAAGCCAAGGTGCCGCTGCGGATTATGAGCGGAAGGCCATTCCCAGGGAGCGCAGAGGCGGGTATCAAGGATTTTGGCGGGCTGCTGATGTACTGGAGTTCACGTCCCACGGATATGACGGGTATGTATTTGATGAAAATATGAATAAGTGCGAATTCAAAGGATACCGTGCGGACCGGATCACAGATTTTGCATTGGAGTTTATAGAGGGGCAGGAACATACAAAGCCGTTCTTTTTGACCATATCCCAGATTGAGCCGCATCATCAAAATGACCGCGCATGTTATGAGGGACCGAAAGGGTCGAAGGAGAGATTTAAAGATTTTGAGCTTCCGGGTGATCTGCAGGCATTGGGCGGTGACGCGAAGGAGATGTACCCGGATTATCTGGGATGCTGCAGAAGTCTGGATGATAACCTGGGCAGGATCATGGAGGCGCTGAAAAAGAAGGGCTTATATGAGAATACCATTCTTGTTTTTGCCTCGGATCATGGCAGCCATTTTAAGACCAGGAATAAAGACAGGCATCTCTGCGGCGGTGATGACTATAAGCGTTCCTGCCATACAGCCTGTCTGCGGGTTCCGCTGGTGATCTCAGGTCCGGGTTTCCGGGGCGGCAAAGTGGTAAAGGATATTGTCAGCACGGCGAGCCTTCCAAAGTCTCTTCTGGCTATGGCAGGTGTTTTGGTGGGTGACTGCATGATCGGGGAAAACCTGAAACGGATCGCAGACGGACATACAGACGGCAGGGCGAATCTGGCTTTTGCCCAGATCAGTGAAAGCAGGGTGGGGAGATGTATCCGGACCGAAAGGTATCTCTACAGCGTTTTTGCGCCGGGGAAAAACGGATGTGACCATAAGGGCAGCAGTTATTATGAGGAGGATTTCTTCTATGATCTGCAGGAAGACCCGTTTGAGCTGCATAACCTGGTGAGAGACGACAGGTATCAGGCAGTACGGCGGGAACTGGCAGAGATACTGCGGCAGGAGATGAGCAAGGCAGGAGAAGAACCGCCTGTGATCGCTCCGGTGTCAGATTAAAAATATGGAAAGGGGTGGACAGGATGCCGCCGGTAAGTGTTTTGATGAAACCAGCTTCCAGTATGTGCAATATGAAATGCAGTTATTGTTTTTACTGTGATGAGGCGTGTAAGCGTAAGACGAAATCTTATGGCTTCATGTCAGAAGAGACATTAAAAAATGTGATACGGAAAACCATGCTGCGGGCGGACCAGTCCATTTCCTTTACCTATCAGGGCGGAGAGCCGACACTTAGGGGAATGAATTTTTTTAAAAAGGCGGCAGCACTGGAACAGCAATATAATAAGAAGAATCTGATGATACAGCATTCTTTTCAGACAAACGGATATGCTGTGGATGAAAAGTGGTGCCGTTTTTTTAAAGAGAATGATTACCTGGTGGGACTTTCTGTGGATGGGACAAAGACAATCCATGATGCTTGCCGGAGGGATGCGGCGGGAAAGGGAACCTATGACTGCGTTGTCCGGGTGGCAAAGCTGATGGATGAACACGAAGTGCCGTATAATATACTGACTGTGGTGACTTCTTCTGTGGCCCGTAATATCAAAGAGATTTATTATGATTATAAAGAAAAAGGCTGGAACTATCAGCAGTACATTGCCTGCCTTGACCCTATTGGGGAAGTACGCGGCAAAGCCTCATATTCCCTTACCCCAAAGTTATACGGACAGTTTTTGATTGAGCTGTTTCAACTGTGGTACAGGGATGTGAAAAGGGGAAAACAGCCATATATTCGTCAGTTTGACGCCTGGGTGGGCATGATGGCCGGATATATGCCGGAGTGCTGTGACCAGAGAGGCGTATGCGGAATACAGAATGTAGTGGAAGCTGACGGGAGTGTATATCCCTGTGATTTTTATATGATGGATGAATATTATCTGGGTAATTTTAATCATGACCGGCTTGAGGATATTGACTGCAGGAGGAGAGAAATACAATTCACAGAAAAATCCCTGGAAATGAAGGCAAAATGCCGTGAGTGTAAGTATTACCGGCTGTGCAGAGGCGGATGCAGACGGAATTTTGATTGGGATGGAAATACAGGGACGTATGAAAACTATTTCTGTGAAAGTTATAAAATGTTTTTTGAAGTGTGCGGAGAAAAACTGAAAGAGCTGGCAGGTTATAACACGAATATTTAAGCGGGTATAAGGACAGACAGGGCTGTTGGAAAATGAATATATGTGAAATTCATTTCCCTGCAGCCCTTTTTTCTTTACTTATTATAGTATTGATGACCATAAATCCTGGCTTCATCCCTGATGATCCTCACGGTTTCCGGAAAAGCATCCGTGGCACCGGATTCCCAGAAGACATAACGTCCGCCGGGGGCATAGGTGTCAATGGCAAGACGTACAGACGCCCGGATCTCTTCCTCAGTGGAATCTTTCTGGTTTCCCGGTCCAAAGGCATCCCAGCCGCCTATGGCTGTCATACTGTATTTTACTTTTGCGCGGTTAATGTCATTGAAGACCTGGAAAGGCTGGATCACTTTAAATCCTATCTCTGCATAATCCCCGATAATGGCTTCAATATTACCGTCCACGTGGATTTCCGGATAGGCACCAATCTCCAGAATCGCGTCAACGACTCTTTTTTCTACTGGTTTGATCAGCTCCCGGAATGTTTTGGGAGAGATCAACAGGCCTTTGTGGGTGGCAACATGATCCTGGACCATGATCATATCCGGCTTCAGATATTTACAGGCATATTTAAGAGCTTCAATATAAAAGTCTGCCAGAGCATTCAGCAGCTCAAAGCTGGCTTCAGGTTCCTCCACAAGAGAGGCCAGCGCGTTTTCAAAGCCCATCATGTAATGCATTTGTTCCCAGAGCCAGGCTCCTGTATAATTAATGGCCTGCCCAGGCTTTGTGAGTTTATTCCTGACAATATTAGCATCCTCTTCCCAGTCAATGGCTGACAGGTCAATGTCGGGCATGATCTCTTTCCACTTTGTTATGTCTTTCAGCCGGAATCCCCCTTGTTTGGTATGATTCACCATGGGACCGTCTATGGTACTTGTAAATTCTGTTCCGAACACATCAACCATAAGCCCTGTTTTGGGATCTTTTTTTCTGCCGATGGCAACTGAGGAGACAAAAGAACAGGCATCCATAAAAGAGGGGACCCACTGGGGTGTCCTGCCTTCCAAAACAAGATGCAGGTTTTCTTTTTCTGTTAACTCTTTTTTACTCATATGAATATCCACCTCACATATCAATGATTGTTTTTTCTGTTCAATATCTGTATTCACGTCTGAAGTTGTCAATCTCCTCATTGATCACAGATGTTCCCCACCAGTTCACATTTCCTATGACACTGGCAGGTACGGTAAAGTAACAGCCGTTTCCGGCACAGGAGAGAAGAGTATTGCGGACATCCTCCCGCAGCTGGGCCTCTGTAAGCCAGCCAGCCGCGTCTGCCACCTGATAATCCGGAATGTTCAGACTCATGTGGTAGTTTAGGCGGTTACCGGTGTGTTTTCTGAGTTCCGGAACATTATTGATATGCATTCCCTGCCAGCTGTCAACGCCAATTTCTACAAAATCATAAATGATCGGTTCAATGATGCCGCAGGAATGCTGTTCATAGAAGACCCCCTTACTATGGCACAACTCTACGATTCTTTTTGTATGTGGTTTGATAAGGCGCCGCCAGAGGTCAGGCTGCATCTGCATGGCTTGCTGGGTTCCATAATCATCATGCTGGCGGATAATATCCGGTTTATAATACATGATCACTTTCTCGATCAGTTTATACTTATAATCTCCAATGGCATCGATGAGGTCTTTTGCGTCCTCCGGTTCATCCAACAGGGCGATCATTGCTTCTTCCATACCCATGAGTGAGTGATACCTCTCATAAATGCCGCATTGGATCAATATACTTACCAGCATGTTTTCACGGATCTCATCACTGATAAAGTCCAGACGGGCGGCCTTTTCCCAGTCCATATGCTCAACATCAGGGATTTTGACCTGCTCCCGCCATTTTGTTATGTCTGTGAGCACATAGGGCGCGCGCGGAACGCTGTAAGTCCCAATCAGTTCATCATAGCTGTACTGTACCCCAAACCAGTCAGTCGTTCCATCCAGGATTGGTCTTTCCGCGAATCCCAGAATAGGATGGTGAGTGTACAGGCCTTTGGATAAATCCGGAAAATGGTCCGGTGTTTTATGTGCGTAAAAGCAGCGTATGTTTTCTTTTTCTGTGATATTCATAAATTTATTACCTCCTTTGGCTTAATTATCTGGTATTAAAGAATGATCAGTGAAAAGATAAAGGTCAGTGCATACATTAAAAATTCCGGTACTGCGCAGCGGACTAATATCTGGTTGAACTTGGACTGGCTTTCCCTTGTGACATACTGCATATGGGGACTTGTCCCTAAGTTGATACAACGTGCGCCATATGCAAGCTGCATAGGCAGTATAGCCGCGTAAGGGCTGATCCCCAGAGATGCCGCAATGCCTAAAAGTTGAGGTGCAAGGGTGATGCCCATAACACCGCCGTCACCCAGCATGAGACAGGCCATATACATCAGCAGGCCAAACAGGATCAATAGTATATAACCGTTAAATCCTGCGTTCAGGGCTGTATTGATAAGGAAGGTAAAACCATTAAGTCTGCCTAACATGCTGGCAAAGAATTGTACGCAGATGATCAAAGTGAGCAGGTTGCTGAAAGCAGTCCCCATCCCGGTAAACCAGCTCAATATATCATTGAAGCAGGAGCGGAGCTGTTTTTTTCGCAGCATCTCGATAACAGCTACCAAAATGACAGAGATCACAACAGCGCCCATTACGCTTAGAGAGATTCCGGTGTGGAACAGGGGGCTGAATGCCAATATAAGGATCAGCGGAAGCAGCGGCAGAACAGCATAGAACTTGGGCAGGGGCTCTGTTGTCTGTTCTTCCTCTTTGTCCGGTCTGTGTTCTCCGAATTTATACCCGGAACGTTTGTCAATAAACTGCAGTACAAACCCGGACAACAATGCCACAATGATCAAAACAATAGGAACGACTCTGATGGAAGCATTCAGAAAATAATCCGGAACGGAGAATCCCTCGATCCCTGATGTCATCTGGGCGATCACGAAGTCCGCCGGTCCCCAGTCAAAGCAGGTACCCACAAAAATTGCGGCGATAGCACTCTGCCTGCTCATACCGGCCCGGGTGAGCGCCGGATATAAGGTAGTCAGCACCAATGCCATAATAGCAAATGCGGAAACAATGGCTATACGCATTAACCCGCAAAGCATGATCGCCAAAAATGTACCGATAAAATACGGGTTTTTTGCGTGTGCGATCGGCCTTGCGATTAGCTGTCCCAATACCTGTGAGGAATTGATCTTGTTCATGTACACAGAGTACGCATAAATCGGTATTACGGACATACCTGTGGAACTGAAATTAGAGATAAATGTTTCCTTTAACGCTTCAAATATATCCAGATAGATATTACCGCTGGATGCGTTTGCGACGGATGTTTTCGTTACAACCGTAATGGCGAAAGCCAGGCCCAGTCCCATGAAAAGAAATACAAGCTGTGTGTTGAAATTTTTGTTTATCAGAAAAATACAGATAGCAATTAAGACAATGGTTATAATAAGATTCAGCATTTACATCCCCCTTTCTCTTTTATCTTGGAATTTTGGTGTCCTTGAACCCATAAGGCCAGTACAATATTTGATCTTTACTGCCACCTCCTCTTTTGAAGTCTTTGACTTTCCGGCTTTGATGTTTTCCCGCATAAACATGTTATCTCTTTTCTTTTTCTTAATTCCATTATAACAACTACATTTTTCTCCGTATACGTCATAGTTCTACAAATTAACGCGGTGATTTTGTCATTTTCTATCAATAATTTTAAAGAGAAATAAATTAATAAAAAAAACCGCCATTTAAATAAAATGGCGGAAAATTTATCTTGCAACTCTGTGAAATTAAATATTATTATCCCAAAATGAGGATAAACCGTGCAGCAGCATGGAGGATAGAAGGATCAAACGGCTGGAGGGAGAATCAATATCATTGGAGATGATCTCCCGGATCTTGGAAATGCGGTATTTTACCGTATTACGGTGAAGTCCCATAATAATAGCCGCATCGGTCAGATTTCCGGCACACAGAAGAAAAATAAACAGCGTATACAAATTGTCGGTCGGATACTTTCGGTCCATTTCAGAGAGATGTAGTATGTCGGGGTGTATCCAATACTGTAGATCCGTATCCCGGGTTGTATTCTCGATTTGCTTCAGCATTATCTGTTCTGCAGAGATTATGGAAAAGTTTTCTGTCTGTTCCTGCGCGTAGCCTAAGGCGATGCCTGCCTGTTTATAAAATGGAAGAAAATCCTCCAGACCCCGGAAGGGAAAGCTGCATCCCACATAACAGGACATGAGATAAGGAAATTCCCGGATGTGTTTTAGCAGTTTATCTGAGTGAATTCCTTTGCTGCAGTTAAATATAGCGGTAAGTTCGCCGTGAATGAACAAGCAGCAGCAATTGCCGATCTTCTGCTGTATCTGTTTGCCGATGCGCATCAGGTACGCGTAAGGCTGTGTAACGGATAAATGTTTATACATCATGCGCATGACTAAAAAATAATCTTCATCTGACCAATCCATGATTGAGAGCACATAGGATAATTCTTCTTTGTCGAGGGATTCATTTATAATGCTGTTTTTCAGAAAGGTACCTAATACGGAATCCGAGATATAAAGTCCCTGATATCTTAACAGACATTTTTCAAGATATTTCTGAAGGATTTCCAGTAAAAAAATATCGCAGTCCCGAAATCCGTTCTTGCCCTCAAATGCAAAAACAATGCCCTCTCTCTGTCCTTTTACCAGCAGGTTTGCTTTAAGGGCCCGGGTACCGTCCGCGTTAAGCGCAAGCTGTGGTTCATGGCTTGCCAGAAAGACAAATGCGTTTGCGTCATTTGCAAAAAAAAGATTATCCTCCATGGACATGTATCCGGTTTGTATTAAATTTTGCAGGACCGGATACATACTGAGATCCTGGACATGACTGCTGGCTGTAAGCAGCTTTGTATCCGGACGGACCACGGCGATTGGATAGGGGAGTACCGGTTTACATGCGTCAACCAGACACTGCAGCGGTTCTTTGCAGTCTATGGATTCTTCCAATGTCTTTAACCATTGACTGTAAGACTCAAAACACTCGTGCACTACATTAACAGATTCAAACAAATTTATCCCAGGCAGAAAGATCCGGTCATCTTTACAGCGCAGAAGGGAACCTTCCCGGTCTTCATATGCAGTGTTCCCTGGTTCCACGTATAACGTGTTTTCCTCCATGCTGCCTTTATCCGGCCGGATCCGTATTTTGCTGAATTTTAAAGGAGGATCACTTATCCTTGACTCAGCCTTAATATGCCGTTCTGTTAAATAATCTTTCATGATTAGTAAATTAAGATCCATATATCCGCCACACCCTCCTTATTGTTAAAATAAGTATACGGAATTATTGATAAGGTGTAAATGGAAATACGAAAATTAGCCCGGATTATATCTTGAATGCTGCGTCATTAAGTTTTATGATAATATTATACGAAACATAATAAAAAAGAGTAAGGGGTCAATCAGGGAGGAACTGACATATGATAGAAAAAGTTTTGTACGAGGAATTATGCCCCGCGGAATTTCAGGAGCGGCTGCAGGCTTGCCCTGTGGCGTACCTGCCGCTTGGGACTTTGGAATGGCATGGGCCTCATCTGCCCTTGGGAGCGGATGGGATCCAATCGCAGGAATTGTTTATGCGGGCGGCACGGAGAATTGGCGGCATTGTTCTGCCTAAGCTCTTTCTGGGGCCGGACCGGTTTTACAGGGACCCGGAGAGGGAGCTGTATGGGATGGATATCTGTACAGGAGGCACCATCGTGCCTTATGAGATGCAGCAGCTTCCGGGAAGTGCGTACTGGATGCCCGATGAAGAATACCGCCGTATGATCCTGCGCATTGGAGCCAATCTGTCCAGAGCCGGATTTACCATCCTGGCAGCCCACGGCCACGGGCCGTCTATCCGGCAGTTTTCGGCACTTAAAGAGGAGCTGCGGGATACGTGCGGCTTAATCGGGGTGACTGCCTTTGACTTCGTGGAGGATGACAGACTGAGGTTTCAAAATGACCATGCGGCAGCCAATGAAACGTCCGTTACCATGGCAGTAAGGCCGGAACTGGTGCAGCTTGAGCGGATCCGGGACGGCGGGGAGCCGCCTGTGGCTGTGGCAGGAGCTGACCCGAGAACGGATGCTTCCCAGGCGTATGGAGCCGAAATACTGGAGACAAACGTGGATGCCCTGTGCCGGGGCATTGAACAGCTTCTGAAATAAGAACAAATATCCTGCCGCACAGTCCGCTGAGACGGTCTGTGCGGCAGGATATATCGCTATCTCATTGTGATCTTAAACACCACCGGTTTATCGGTTTTGACATTCCGGGTCTCAATCTCCAGCCCGTTTTCCGTACGTTTCCACACCGGAGTCTCCTCAAACCCCAGCACATCCACCGCGTCGATGATACCATGAAACTTCGGAAGACAGGAGGCATCCTGTTCAGCCAAGGATCTTATGGTTATGTGCCCGTCATGGGGATAGCTCAGACAGATGGCATACAGATGAGATCCGTTTACGGTGAAGCGGAAATCCTCTTTTGTAAAAACCTTATCCTTCCCATCCGTGAACTGCCCTTCCTCCACTATAGTAGGACCTTCCGCCGCGGTGCGCCAGATATGGGAGCCATAGATCGCTTCCCCGTTGGCCTCCAGCCATTCCCCAATCTCAAGAAGGACAGCGGTATCTTCGGCTGATATGGTCCCGTCCGCTTTTGGCCCCACATTCAAAAGGAGGTTTCCGTTTTTGCTGACCACATCTGCCAGGTCACAGATAATATCCTTTGCCTTTTTAAAATCATTGTTTTCTGTATAACACCAGGAATTTTTCGCAATAGCCGTGTCGGTCTGCCAGTAAAACGGCTGGACATTTGCAAATTGTCCCCGTTCGATATCTACAAGGGCGGTGCCGAACATAAAGGCATCATGCTTGTAGGCAATGAGGACTTCCTCATTCCATTCCACTGCCCGGTTGTAGTAATAAGCCGCTATTTTTTGGAGATAAGGTTTGGCGCTGCTGTGCTGGATCCACCAGTCAAAATACAGCTCTTTTATCTGATAGCGGTCGATCAGTTCACAAGTCCGGATCATCCAGTCCTCCAGGAAGTCTTTTGTGGGAACCGGTTCACTGAACAGGTCCTGATGGTCACCCTCCGGCATGGCGGGCCAGTAAAAGTCCCCTTCTTTTTCTGCATCTGTGATATCGCTCTCAAAATCCTTCCCGTGTCCCATAAAGAACCAATGCTCTATGCGGTGGGTAGAAGCGCCGTTTACAAGTCCTCTTTTCCCCATCTCCTCCGTCAGTTCCCCTAGTACATCGCGTTTCGGCCCCATTTCGTAAGCGTTCCAATGGGAAATGTCGCTGCGGTACATCTGAAAGCCGTCATGATGTTCTGCCACAGGCACAACATATCTGGCACCTGCTTTCCGAAACAGGTCAGTCCATGCGGCGGCGTCAAAATGTTCGGCTTTGAACAGGGGGATAAAATCTTTGTAGCCAAACTCTTTCTGGCTGCCGTATACTTGCTGGTGATGGCGGAATTCAGGACTTCCCTGAATATACATATTTCTGGAATACCATTCATTTCCAAAGGCGGGAACACTGTACACACCCCAATGGATAAAAATACCGAATTTGGCATCCCTGAACCATTTGGGAGTCCGGTGCTGTGACAGAGAATCCCAGTTGTCCCGGTAAGGTCCTTTGGCAATCACATCTTCAATCTGCTGTAAATAAGCTTTTTTACTGTACATAGGCAATTCTCCTTTAGATGGCCATATTTTACGGTTGCCGCGTGCACGGCTGTCTGTCTTTATTGTAAAACAGTGATAAACAAATAAGAAGACAGAGCAGCGTCAAGTTCCATAGGGAAATGTCGTTATTTCCAGAATAACTGTCCCGGAAACAGAGAAATAGTTTCCATATCTCCGTTAATTCGGTATAATATAGGAAACGTAACTACTTCGGGAGATATCCCAAAAGGAGAACAACAATGGCGGATGTAAATTATAAACTCAGCCTAGAGGGCATCCAATTCCATATAGTGTCCGTCGGAAGAGGAAACACCGGACATATCAAAATGCATTCCCACAGTATTGCCAGTTATGAGATCCATTATATAGAAGCAGGACAGGGCGTGCTGCGCCTTCGCAGAGATGAATATACGCTGAAACAAGGGACTTTTTATCTGACAGGACCGGGTATTGCCCATGAACAGATCACAATATCCGAGGAACCTATGAGGGAGATCGTAATGTATTATACGGTTCCTCTGGTCTGCGGGGGCGGGGAGAACCGTAAAGGCCATAAAAAGAGGGAGCCATGGCTGGAACAGCTCCTCAGCCAGCGGTTCTGGATCGGTGAGGGGCCGAGGGAGGTTTGGGAGCCGTTTAAGCGGATCATCTGCGAGATACAGGAGAAACTGCCGGGTTACCGGACACTGGTGCCCTTTTTGGCCGGTGAGCTGTTCATTTCTCTGGGAAGGCTGTATCAGACAGGGACCATGGATACCGGTGATACCTATGTTCCCTGTTCGGATGAAGCAAAGTACCTGCAGATAGAGCGGATTTTTCTGGATGACCCGGTGCATATCACGATCCGGGAGCTGGCAAAGGAGCTGGGGCTGAGTGTGCGCCAGGTACAGCGCCTGATGAAGAGCCATTACGGCATGACCTTCCGGCAGATGCAGATGGAAAATAAACTGGAACTTGTATGCCGCATGCTTGAGGAAAAGGAAAATTCCCTGGAGGAGATAGCAGAGCGGACCGGGTTTTCTTCGGCGGATTATCTTGGATACTGTTTCAAACAGAAATACGGTATACCGCCCGGAAAATACCGGAGGAAAGAGGAGGAGATTCATGGCAAAAATACTGATCATTGAGGATGATACAAATATAAATAATATGGTCTCAGAATATCTGAGCGGCAATGGATATGCGTGTACACAGGCATTTTCAGGGAGCGAAGGCTCTCTCAGATTCTCCATGGAGGAGTTTGATCTGATCCTTCTGGACCTTATGCTCCCGGGTATGACAGGGGAGGAGCTGATCAGGATGTTTGCGGGAAAAGTCCCGGTCATTGTCCTTTCCGCGAAAAATGAGCTGGACAGCAAGGTGGAGCTTCTCACCGCAGGGGCTAATGACTATATCTGCAAGCCCTTTGATCTAAAAGAACTGCTTGTGCGGGTCCAGGTACAGCTCCGTTCCCTGCCGGCTTCAAAACTGCCGGATGCCCAGACAGAACTGCACTATAAAGACTGGATACTAGACCCGGAGACCCTGGAAATGACGGCAGCCGGCCAGCCTGTGGAACTGACACTGCATGAATTCCGCATACTTGAACTATTGATGAAGCATCCGAAGAAGGTATTTACGAAACAGCTTATATATGAATATGCCTGGGAGGAAGCGTATTTTGTGGAGGACAAGACCATCAATGTCCATATCAGCAATATCCGCTCAAAGCTGAAACCAAGCGGGACGGATTCCTATGTACAGACTGTCTGGGGAATGGGCTTTAAACTTTCTTAACCTTTTCTTTTCGCTTTTTACAATCTATGCCTTTATACTTGAATTTGTAAAGAGGAACTGCTTTAGCAAGAAAAACAGCAGGGAAAAAAGAGAGGAGACAGAATGAATACAGATTATGCGGTGAGAACCCACGGTTTAACAAAATTTTACGGGCAGAAGCCGGCTGTGGACCATATTGATATGTATGTTAAGAAGGGGGAGATCTATGGATTTATCGGCCGAAACGGCGCGGGAAAATCCACAACGCTGAAAATGCTCTGCGGCCTGGCACATCCCACGGAGGGAGAAATCTCATTATTCGGCTCTCCGGTATCTGACCAGACTGCCAGACGCCGTGTGGGAATGCTCATAGAGAATGCGGGCCTTTATCCGAACTGCTCAGCCAGGGAGAATATGATACTGAAGGCCCAATGCCTGGGATTGGTGCATATGGACAGCGTGGACCGTTTCCTGAAGCTCATAAATATGGCGGATACGGGAAATAAAAAGGTGAAACAGTTCTCCATGGGCATGAAACAGCGGCTGGGGATCGCAATGGCCCTTCTTGGCAATCCGGACCTTTTGATCCTGGATGAGCCGATCAACGGTCTGGACCCGGAGGGCATCCGGGAAATAAGGGAATGCCTGCTGAAACTAAATAAGGAAGAAGGAAAGACCATCCTCATCAGCTCTCATATCCTGGGGGAACTGAGCAAAATAGCCACCCAATACGGGATCATCAAGGACGGGCAGCTCATTCGTCAGATGACCAAAGAGGATCTGGAAGAGCAGTGCCGTGATTACCTTCTTGTTGAGGTAGAACATGCAGAGCGTGCGGCAGCAGTGCTGGCAGAGAACATTCCGGATGCATCCTATGAGGTGTTTGCGCAGGGGAGGATCCATATCTATGATTATCTGGACAGCGGTAAAGTAACTACACTTCTTGTGCAGAACGGGGTCACAGTGTTTTCCTGCGGGCTTCATCAGATAGACCTGGAACAATATTTTCTGGAACTTATGGACGGGGGTGCGAAAAATGCTTAATTTACTTAGAATGGATCTCAGAAGGATGTTCCGCGGGAAGGCGGCTTATGTGTGTCTTGGAATCCTGGTATTTACAACGGTGTTTACCTACACACTTATGTATTTGATCCAGGACCCGGGGATGCGGGAATTTCTTATAAAACATGGGATGACCATCACGGCCACATCGGGAAATATCAAAGAGTCTTTGAATTCCACATCCCTTGTGGAACTGTTTCACCAGACCAATGTCAGCGGCGGATTGCTGCCGGTTATATCAGGGACGTTGGCTGCACTGTTCATCTGTACGGATTTTGACAGTGGATTTATTAAGAATATCCTGTCTGTACATGAGAATAAATGGGATTATATATTGAGCAAAAGTGCCTGCCTTTTCCTTGTGAACCTGTTCTTTATCACAGTGACATTTCTGACTGCACTTGGGCTTAACGCTGTACTGGGTGGGTTCTTTTTCTATAACAAGGCAGTAGATATGCTGTTTTATGTTTTTTGTATCTGGATGGTCTCGAATGGATTCAGTGCGCTTATCCTGATGATCTGCATGATCACCAGGAGTAAGGCGGCCGGAGTGGCCGGGGCCTTTATTCTGTGCAGCGGGCTGATCGTGCTGCTGGTAAGCTCTCTTCTGAACCTTTTCGGTGCGGGGGAGATCATGAACTATACGCTGTATATGAATCTTGCAGGATGTCCGCTGGGATACGATGGGTTATCTGCCCTCCGTCCGGTTATTGTCGGAGCGGTCTTCTGTGTCATCTATGCTGCAGCCGGAAAAGTGATTTTAACAAAAAAGGATGTCTGATTCCTGATAGGAGGGTTTTATGCTTCTGCTGATCGTGGTGCTCATCATATTGCTTACTATAATGCTTCTGACATTGCTGCATTACCGCAGGGAGATCGTGCGGCTTACGAGACAGCTGGACATTATTGAGGACGGAAGCCGGATCGAGCTGTCTGCCTCGGTCCGGTCTAAGGAATTTATGGCACTTTATCAGAAGCTTGAGACTCTCCTTGAGACCTTCCGTGCCAGCCGTTTTCAGTATGAAAGATCTCAGAAACAGTTAAAGAAGACCATATCCAACCTTGCGCATGATATCCGTACGCCCCTTACCAGCGCTGCGGGGTATCTGCAGATGCTGGAGGAGTGCCGGGACATGGATACCCAGAAGCGGTATATCTCCATTGTCCAAAGCCGTCTTGATGAGCTGAAAGAGATGCTGGAAGAATTATTTCTCTACACAAAGCTCACAAATGAGGATTTTGTCTTAGAGTGCAGTCCAACCCCGGTATTTCCGGTGCTGTGTGACGCTATGGTAGGTCTGTATCATGTGTTTGATGAGCAGGGGGTGGAGCCGGAGATCCAATTCGAGGACGAATCGCTCCTTGTTTTGGCTTCACCGGAAAGCCTGGGACGGATATTCCGCAATCTGATCAATAATGCCCTCCTGCATGGCGCAGGGGGACTTTGTGTTGTCCAGAAAGGGGACAGGATCACCTTCTCAAATCCTGTGGAGAACCCTTCCGCCATTGACCCGGACCAGATGTTTGAACGGTTCTACAAGGCTGACAGTTCCAGAAAAAAGGGATCTTCCGGTCTGGGACTGGCTATAGTCAGTGAGCTGATGCGGAGGATGAGTGGTGCTGTAAAAGCTGAGATCCATGGAAATTTTCTGGAAATAGAGCTGATGTTTTCTCTGGCGGACAAGGAGGTTTGACGCCCGGGGCATGGCTCCGTGTATAATTTGCAATATTTTGTATAAGAAATAAAATAAATTAAAATTGGTTTGGTGTTATTATCTTAGAGCAGACAATATAGGAACCGGGGCAGCAGACCGCGGCCCCGGTTTGGCAAGGAGGACAACGTGAGATTTGAGATCAATACACCAGATCATGAGAAAAGTCCATACACAGGAATGACGAAAAGGCATTGGGCAGATGCCGCACAGTTTCTGCTGGATGGGATATTTTCAAATATTACGGATTTTGATACGCCTGTGTACTGTCCAAGGACGGAGTTTACAGTCAGTTATCCCAATGAGGGAAGCCCGGAGTGGAAAAAGTATGCGGCGGGATTTGAAGGGCTGGCCCGGAGCTTTCTGATAGCTGCCCCCCTTCTTCACAACAGGCCGGATGCGGTTACAGCAGGGTATTCCGTTAAGGAATATTACAGGGAACATATCCTTCGCGCAGTGACAAAAGGAACCGGGGATTATATGCTTTCTTACAGGGAACTGGAGGCAATGTCAGGTGAAAAGGAACACTGTTTCCAGCACACCTGTGAGTGCGCGTCCCTGGCCATTGGGCTGTGGCAGTGCAAAGAGGTCATATGGGATACCTATACCCGGCAGGAAAGGGACAGGATAGCAGGGTATCTGCTGGAATTTGGAAATGCCAGGACGGTCCCCCACAACTGGCGCCTGTTCAATATGCTGATCCTGGGTTTCCTTTGGAGCCAGGGGTATGAGATAGATGAAAATAAGATGAGGGACCACGCACAGGTCATCCTTTCCTACTATGCCGGTGACGGGTGGTACAGAGACGGGCACCGGTTTGACTACTACAGCCCCTGGGCGTTCCATGTGTATTCAGCCATCTGGAATGTGTGGTATGGGTATGAAAAGGAACCGGAAACAGCGGAGCGATTTGAGGCCTATTCAAACAGCTTACTGGAAACATACGAGGGGATGTTTGACAGGGATGCCCATGTGACTATGTGGGGGAGAAGCGGAATCTACCGCAATGCGGCATCCGCCCCGTTTTCCTCCGTCTTTTTCTTGAGGGAACACCGGATCGCACCGGGTTTGGCAAGGCGGATCAACTCCGGTGCGCTGCTCCAGTTCATTGAAAATGAAAAGGTATTTGAAAATGGCGTGCCTGTTCTGGGGTTTTATGGGCAATTCCCGCCTATGCTCCAGGATTACAGTTGTGCGGAAAGTCCATTTTGGATGGCAAATCCCTTTCTCTGCCTGAATCTTCCGGATGCGCATCCCTTCTGGACGGAGACGGAGAGTAATGGGGGCTGGGAAACCCTTTCGGAAGATTCCTATGCTTCCTATATCATGGACGGCCCCGGAATCGCGGCGTTCCATCAGGGGGCTAACGGGGCCGCAGAGTTCTGTACGGCAAAAAATGTCTTTCACCCTGAGGATGATTATATCAAAGCATACATCCGTCTGGCATTCCATAGCCGCTATCCATGGGAGGACTTTGACTACCAGGGAGCGGAGGCCATGCAGTACAGCCTGAGATATGACTGGGAGGAGCAGGTGCAGATTCCCAATATCATGCTGTACGCAGGAGAAAAAGACGGGGTGCTTTACCGCCAGGAGTATTTTGGGTTCCGGTATAATTTCCAGGGGCTGGCTTCCATGAATCTGGCGGATATTCCCCTGGCAAACGGCATCCTGCATGCAGACCGGATGAGGATACATGAAAAGCCTTTTACCCTTACCGTGGGAGCCTATGGATTTCCCGTGGAGGGAAAGACAGTGACCGAGAGAAGAAGCGATGAAAATGCTGAGGCGCTGATCGTGAAAAATCAGGACAGGAGCCTGGCCTTTGTTAGTTATTGGGGTTTTGACAGTATTGAGAGCAAAGAGAGAGTGGGTGTCAATGCTGTTTCAAAAAAGAGTATCCTGCTGTACGGAAAGTGCAGGAGAGAGGAATACTACGAGTACAGACCTTACATGATGATCTATGCTGTCCTGACCGTGGAGGGGAGAGACTTCACGCAGGAAGAGTTGTTTCCCATTGAGCGGATTGGGTTTGCCGATGCAGGAAGATGCGGGGGCACAGGTCCGGTGGGCATCACCTTAAGATCCGGCAGAGTGCTGCAGGTGGATTATGAGGGCGTGGAAGGCAGACTGCGTTTATAAAAAGGACCGCTGTACAGCAGCCACAGATAGGGGCTGCTGTACAGCGGCTTATTTTTTCTCCATCAAATATTCCGCATATTTCTGGGGTGTCAGTCCCGTGTATTTGCTGAATACCCGGATGAAGGTATTGGAACTGTTGAATCCGGTCATGGTGCTCAGGTCTTTTGTCTTGAGGGATGGATCTTTTTCCAGCAGGGCTTTTGCCTGGTTGATGCGGTAATTGTTCAGGTAGTCCTTAAAGTTGTTGGCACTGAGCTGCTTAAAGAGGATCCCGCAGTATTTGGGCGAGATATTAAACTGGTCTGCCAGGTCGTTGAGCATGATATTGTCCCGGTAATTTTGGTGTATATAGTCCAACATACGGGAGAGGACAGCTTTATCCTGGGTTTGGGTGCGGCGGTTCTTTTCCCTGATGATCTCCGAAAGGACTGTTTTGATGCCGGTTATGGTCACGGAGTCTGCCCAGTGGGTGTACCAGTGCTCATAATCAATGGGACGGCCGATAAACTCCTCCGGGGTGGTCTTCATCTCCTGGAAGACACGGTTCACGGTGCCTATGAGGGCATAGACAAAGTTCTGCAGGACCTCCATGGACAGACGCTTATGCACCAGATTCTCACGGATCAGATCATCAAACAGCCCAAGGGCCTGCTCCTGTCCGTCTGTCACTTCCTGGATCAGTCTATTCTCCATAGAGAGAGGGTAGGAGTAGGTGGCAGAATCCAGGTCCGCGATCTGTGCGTGTGTGATAATCTTGTCGTGAGGAAGTGTGGGCAGATATTCCGCTATTTTCAGGGTTTCCTGGTAGCAGCGGTGCAGGTTTTCAAAGCCCTGCTTCACGGAGCTGAGGACGATCTGCTCCTCCCAGTATTTCCCTTCCTCCTCCGCATCCGGGTAAACGGACATTACCTGGGCAGCCAGGGGTTTGGCACGGTCCAGGCTGTCTGACATGAGGATAAGCGCGCACCGGTACATGGAGAGCTTTACGAACACCACATCCTTTCTCTTTACACAGCTTTGGAAAATAAGGTTTTTGTATAATTCAAGCTGGCAGAAGCTGCTGTCATCCGGGGCATGGGAGGCATCGGGGGAAAAGCAGATAAGCCCCACGCAGAAACGGCTGCTGTCAGGAAAATAGGGTTTCTCCTTAGGCGCCAGATAACCATTGGGATCTGTGAGCAGATTCTGATAATACTGCTGTGCAAGTAAGGCGTTTGTGGTCTTCTTGGTTGCCAGCAGGCTATGGTTCAGGCTCTGCATCTTTGCCAGGTTGTCATTCAGGATCTCAAATTCATCATAGCGCTGTGCCTCCTCCTTGATATGGGGCTGCAGGACCTGATAAAGGGGCCGGTACAGAAGATTTGCCACATAGTAAAATACAGCGCAGAGAAGCACAAAAATAATAAGGACGCAGAGCAGATACAGGAAGATATTTGCCGCGTTCAGGCTGTACCGGTCATAGAGGTATGAAATATCCCAGTTCATGGACAAAAGGCGGGTGTTTGCCACATAGTAACCTGACTTTTTAACCACATCCCTGTTTCGGTCCATTTCTTTCTGCAGAGATTTAAACAGGGAAACATCCGCCTCATCCAGGGAACTGGGGATGAAAAGCCCGTCTGTGTTGGAAATCCAGTAATTTTTGGGTGTGGCGGTGCCAACAAGAGAGCTTATGGGGATATCTGCCATGTAAATGCATGTGCGGGGCTGTTTATATCCTTTGATCAAATAATAGAGGGAGTCCAGTGCCCCCTTCTCATCATAGTGGGGAATCACGTAGGGGAACATCTTTTTATCAAAATAGTCCTGTATATCGGTCATGTCTTTCTCAGCCAAGCCCTTTTTCTCCAGGAATTCGGACATGGAGAAAGAACCCTCCGGGGACAGGACGGCGGAGTGTGTACGGTCATCAAAATCAATCTGTCCGTTGTTGAGGATCAGATACACCTGAAAGCGGGTGTCCACAGCGCCGGCATATTTCAGCAGTGCTTTCTGTGCCTGGGAGGACAGGAGATAAAAGTCCTGTGTGCCCTCTGAGACAGACCATTCTTTTATGAGGGAGTCGTTCACGATGTCTGTCATGGTGTTGGAAATCTCCTTCAGGGAGGCTGCACTTTTCTCCTCCAGAATGGTCCTGGACAAAGTGATGGAGCTGATGTAACTCTCCTCCCAATGCTGCGACAGGAAAATTCCGGAGACAGATGCAAGGACCAGGGTTACCACGGCGGCTAAGAGCATGAATACAAATTTTAATTTTTGGTGGTATATACCGGAAGGCTGTTTCAGCATTTGCGGGACCTCCTTTTCATGGGGATTGTTGTGGATCATGTATGCCTCAGGCAAAGAAGCTGTGCCTCTCAAGGTATAGATTATAATTGCATTTTGATGATTATTCAAGTGAAAGCGCCTGATTTTATGAGGGTTCGGATAAAATGGTGATGTTTTGAAAAATGGTGATATGGCAAAATCGGAGGGATGATTGAAAAACAGGGATTGGAAGGAAACTGTGTATTCCAAAAAACAGGCGAAAAAGAGGCCGGAAAATTTGATGATTTACTTTTAAAAGATTATCCGTTAAGGTTGGTCTATCGACTCGAAGCGCTTCGATCTGGAAGAAAGGAGAGAGAAGAGGACATTGGCAAAACAACAAATAAAAACACAGAAGAAAAGAAATTTTTCTGATGTCATAAAGAAAATGATTTCCGGCAAAGAATTATATCTTTTGCTGCTTCCCGGCATTATCTGGTATCTTCTGTTTGCATACCGGCCTATGACGGAGCTGAAGATTGCATTTTATGATTACAATGTATTCCAGGGAATCAAGGGGAGTACCTTTGTGGGACTGCAGAACTTCATTGAATTTTTTAGGGGGAAGGACTTTCCAAGGGTACTGAAAAATACTCTCATGATTTCCTTCTGGCAGTTACTGATCTGCTTTCCGCTGCCCATCGCGCTGGCTGTCTGCGTGACGGAGATGAGAAACAAATTTATAAGCAGGATGACCCAGATGTCCACCCTGCTGACACACTTTATATCTGTGGTGGTAGTCTGTGGTATTGTGATCAACTTCCTGTCGCCCAGTACGGGTGTCATCAATCTGGTGCTGCAGAAAATCGGGGTGGATCCGGTTTACTTTATGACAAAGCCGGAATACTTTAAAGGGATATACACATTGATGACCCTGTGGCAGAATGCAGGATTCGATGCGCTTGTGTACATAGCGGCCATCATGGGGATTGACCCGCAGCTTTATGAGGCGGCCACTGTGGACGGGGCTGGGAAAATGAAGAAAATCACCCATGTGACCATTCCGGCCATTGTACCCACCATAGTGACCATGCTGATCCTGAAGCTGGGAGGCATCATCAAGGTGGGATATGAGGCAATCCTGCTTCTGTACCAGCCGGCAACTTATTCGGCAGCGGATGTTATCTCTACCTATTCTTACCGCCTGGCATTTGAAAACGGAAACTACGGGCTGTCTGTAGCCGCAGGGCTGTTTGAATCTGTGGTGGCATTCGTCATGGTCATTCTTGCAAACCGATTCAGCAAGAAGATTTCCGACAACGCATTATGGTAAGGGGGAAGTAAGATGGCAGGAAATAAAATAAAACAAGGGCAGGTTATCGGGCTGGGAGAGAAGATATTCAACGCTGTGATGGTCATTCTCGGCGTCCTGATCACCTTTATTGCTCTTTATCCCATATATTATGTACTCATTTCTTCTTTCAGCAAGCCATTCTTTGTGGAAAACGGGAATGTGCTGCTGAAGATCAAGGAGTTCACCACAGCCAGCTATGAGGCAGTATTTAAGAGGGACGGGCTGTGGACCTCCTACGGAAATGCGGTCTTTTACACCGTCTTCGGACTGATGGCAAATATGTTCTTTACCACCACCATGGCGTACGCTCTGTCCAGAAAGTATCTGATCGGAAGAAAGATACTGACCTTGTTCACGGTTTTTACCATGTGGTTCAGTGCTGGGATCATTCCTACTTATATGAACTTCAGCAATCTGGGACTGCTGAATACCAGGACAGCGATCATCTTTGGATTTGCCATTGAGACCTATAACCTGATCATCATGAAGAGCTTTTTTGAGCAGGTCCCGGAGGCTTTGGAGGAGGCGGCATTTATTGACGGCGCGGGGCATTTCAGGGTATTCTGGAACATATATCTGCCGCTGTCAAAACCGGCACTTGCCACCGTGGGATTATTTTACGGAATCAGCAGATGGAACGGATATTTCTGGGCTATGCAGCTTTTAAAAGATGACAGCAAGATACCTCTGCAGGTATTCCTGAAAAAACTGATCGTGGAGCGGGTATCTAATCCGTCTGACGCTGCGATCGTGACAAAAGCATCCCTGACGTCACCTACGACTCAGGTATATGCACTGATCATACTGGCGATTGTGCCCATGATCATAGTATTCCCTTTCATTCAAAAATATTTTAAGTCAGGCCTCACCGTGGGCGGTGTCAAAGGCTGATCATAAACGGAGGATTATCAGATATGAAAAGAAAACAATTAACAGCATTATTACTGACAGCAGTTCTGGGCGTATCCCTGGCATTTGGGACAACAGGATGCGGAAAAGAGGAGACCGGGAAGGCAGCCGCTTCAAAAGAGGATGGAAGTAAAGAATTCTCAGCCTTCATGTTCCTCTCCGGTACACCTTTTAATTCTGACTGGGAGGTGTGGAAAGAGGTGGAGAAAAAGACAGGCGTGAAGTTAAAGGGCGTGGTTGCCTCCTCCAACTCTGACTATGCCACAGCGTTCCAGAATATGGTGGCATCCGGGCAGCTGGCAGATATCATCGCGTGTGACCTGACGACAGATATTGAGAAACTGGGCAAAGACGGCGGTGTGATTCCCTTGAACGACCTGATCGAGGAACATGCGCCGAATATCAAAAAAGCGCTGGATAATGACCCGAACCTGAAATACCAGGCAACTGCAGAGGACGGAAATATCTACAATATCCCTCTGGGAAAAGAGCTGAAGTCCTCTCAGTTCTACTGGATCCGCCAGGACTGGCTGGATAAGCTGGGGCTGGAGGTTCCTGCAACAGTGGACGAACTCCATGATGTACTTGCCGCATTCAAGAATGAGGATCCCAACGGCAATGGACAGGCAGATGAGATCCCTCTGTTTGACCGTTCCGCTACCGCTGAGACAGAGATGGGCGAGTACCTGGCCTTGTGGGATTCCAGTGCCTCCTTCTATCCCCGTGACGGCAAGATCACTTACGAACCTCTGACAGACAATTATAAAACAGCAGTGAAGAACCTGGCCCAGTGGTATAAAGAGGGCCTCATAGATCCGGAGATCTTTACGAGAGGTATGTCAGCAAGGGATACACTGCTCAGCAACAATACAGGGGGCTTCACCCATGACTGGGTCAGCACAGGCAATTATAATGATTCTCTGGGCGCGGATATCCCGGGATTCAATATGGTGGCCATCGCACCTTTAAAGGACCAGAACGGAAATGTGAAGGAACGTGACTACCGCTATGCAGAGTGCGGATGGGGCATCTCCTCCCAGTGCAAGGACCCGGAGGGAGCCATCGAATTCATGGATTTTATGTTCACGGAAGAAGGCTCAGACCTGATGAACTGGGGAATCGAGGGCAAGACCTACACGGTAAACGAGAACGGGGAGAAGGCCTTTACAGAGGAAGTATTTAACTCCGGGCTGGCACCGGTAGAGTATCTGCGTTCCCTGGGTTCCCAGTACCGTGCGGGATATATCCAGGCAGCAGACTATGAGTATGCTACTATGAATGACGCAGGAAAGGCTGCAAATGAACTGTACGATGCACATGATGAGTGGTTCAGCGCACCGAAACTGCCGGAACTGAAGCTTAGTACAGACGGTATGGATGAATATAAGAGCATCATGTCCGGGATCCAGCCCATTGTATATGAGAAGCTTCAGAGCTGGATCTTAGGTTCCAGTAATATAGATGATGAATATGATGCGTTTATTCAGGAACTGAAGGATAGGGATATTGAAAAAGCAATTGAGATCCAGCAGAAAGCATATGACAATTATGTGAAAGTAACAAAATAGAAAACTGCAAAGGCAGTGGATACAAATGAATAGATGAGGATGCTGCCGCAGAATAGTTCATTTTGGTGGGATGCGGTCTCCGGCTGTGCAGCCGGAACCGTGCCCTGCAGAGGTGAACGGTTCTGCGGCAGTTTTATGAAGGGATGACCAGAAGGAGGATATATGAGGCAGGAAAAATTACAGAATGCAGCCATGAGGGCAGTGGATATATTGAAAGAGAATCTGAAGGAGTATACATACAAATTTCCCGGTTCAAACAGTGAGAAACTTTTTTATCCGATCACAGAGAATGTAGAATGGACAACAGGTTTCTGCACAGGGACTTACTGGCTCGCCTATGAACTGACAGGGGATGAGAGCTTCAGGAGGTCAGCGGAGATACAGGTCAATAGTTTTTATGACAGGATAAAAATGAAGACAGATGTGGAACACCATGACATGGGATTTTTGTACACCCCTTCCTGTGTGGCAGCCTATCAGCTTACGGGAAATGAGAGGGCAAAGGAGGCAGCGATCCTGGCCGCAGACCAGCTCATCAGCCGCTTTCAGGAGAAAGGGGAGTTTATCCAGGCTTGGGGAGAACTGGGTGCTGAGGATAACTACCGTCTGATCATAGATTGTCTGCTCAATCTGCCTTTATTGTACTGGGCTTCGGAGGTGACGGGGAAAGAGACGTACAGAGATATTGCCATCCGGCATACAAGGACCAGCATCAGGAATCTTGTGAGACCGGATTATTCTACTTACCACACCTTTTTCTTTTGTCCTGAGACCGGGGAGCCTGTGCGCGGTGTCACCGCACAGGGATACAGGGACGATTCCGCCTGGGCCAGGGGACAGGCATGGGGAATATATGGTACAGCGCTGGCTTACCGGTATACCGGGGAAGAGGTGTGCAGGGAGTTATTTAGGAAGGTGACAGATTTCTATCTTGAACATCTGCCCGATGATATGGTTCCCTATTGGGACCTGAGCTTTTGGCAGGGCAGCAGTGAGCCGAGAGATTCCTCCGCTGCCGCCGCTGCAGCCTGCGGGATAATGGAAATGTGTGAAAATGGGGGACTGAAGGGGGAAGAAAAGTCCTTCTATGGAAATAAGGCAGAGGAGATGCTGGAGAGCCTGATCGACAATTACGCAGTCCTGTCGGTCAAGGATGCAAACGGGCTGATCCTCCACGGTGTTTACGCAAAGAGCAGCCCCTTCAACAGCGTGGCGGACCGGGGTGTTGATGAATGCAATCTGTGGGGGGACTATTTTTATCTGGAGGCATTGACCAGGAAGATAAAACAGTGGAAGACATACTGGTAGGATGAAGATAAGGTTTTGACAGGGAAGTGAAAATCATCCGGTGTCAAGAGGGCAAGAATGATCAAAATTGTGGGATTGCTTTGTGCTATAATTGTTTTTACCGGGAGGTGAAGCGGTTGACACATAAGAAGGAAATCCAGGATGCGTTAAACTATATCGAAAAGAATTTGTGCGAAGAACTTTCTCTGGACGAGATTGCAGCTGCAGCGGGTTTTTCTAAGTTTTATTTTCACAGGGTCTTTCAAAGCGAAACAGGAATGCCTGTTTATGATTACATCAGAAAGCGCAGATTGGCAGGTGCAGCGGTCCTTCTGCGCACTACGGGGATTTCTATCCTTGATATTGCAGTGGCTTTCTGTTTTGAATCCCAGGAAGCTTTCACGAGAGCCTTTAAGCGTGTCTATCATCTTCCGCCGGGCAGATATCGGTCAGCAATTAAGGATTTAGTCATGGAAGGAGGTAATATGGGGAATAGCACAGAAATCAAAAATTGGATCGTAACAGGCACGGCCCTGGATAAATACCGGATGGGCATGGATGACAAGGTTTACAATACGGGAACCAGATCGGCCACAATAAAGTCCACTGCCCGGGAATGGGAAGCGAGCGAATTTGGCACGATCATGCAGCAGTTCAGCGCATCTGAGTTTTTAGGAAAAAGAGTGCGTTTTTCCGGGTTTGTAAAAACACAGGATGTTACAGGGTGGTGCGGATTATGGATGCGGATTGACACAGCTTTCAGTGAGACACTGAAACTGGATAATATGCAGGACCGTCCGATCACCGGAACAACCCGATGGAACCACTATTCCTGTGTGCTGGATGTGCCTGAGAACGCGGCGATTCTTAACATTGGAATATTATTGTACGGTGAGGGGCAGGTGTGGCTGGATAACGCCAGTTTTGAGGAAGTGGACCACAATACACCAACTACCGATTTTAATGTGGATGCAGTATTTCCGGATCATCCCAAGAACTTATCCTTTGAAGAGTAGCGGAGCGTTTAAGCGGTTGATATATTTTCTTTTCTGCGGTTCAGGGATAGGATTTAGGAAAATATAATGATATACTATATTTCATAAAATCCTATATAGAAAGCGCAGCAAACAATGAATAGAATATTACTCATAGAAGATGACAAAGATTTAAATACAGGGCTTACATACGACCTGGAATCAGAAAACTACAAAGTGTTTTCCGCCCTGACACTTGGTGATGGAATGTCCATACTCAGTGAAAACGAAGTGGATCTGATCCTGCTGGACGGAAACCTGCCGGATGGTGATGGGTTTGACTTTTGCAGGTCAGTAAAGTCAGAGAGCGACATCCCCGTCATTTTCCTTACAGCCAGGGACATGGAGCGGGATGAAATGCAGGGATTTGACTGTGGTGCGGACGACTATATCACAAAGCCCTTTAAAATGCCCATATTACACAGAAGGATCAAGGCCGCCCTGCGGAAGGCCTCAGCAGACGGGGGAGAGCGCATCCAATATGATGACGGGCATTTAAAGATTGACTTTGATACCATGACGGCATCCCTGGGCGGGGAGCCCTTGGCTATGACGCCCACAGAGTTTAAAATCCTGCGTCTTCTCATTGCCAATGCAGAGAGGGTAATGACAAAGACCCTTCTTTTGGAAAAAGTATGGGACAGTACCGGGAATTTTGTGGATGAACATGCCGTGGCTGTGAATATCAACAGACTCCGCAAGAAGATTGAATCTGAAGAACACCCATATATTAAGACCCTGTACGGCATGGGATATCAGTGGAAGGGGAAGAAAACAGAATGGAAAAATTAATCTTGCTTTTTTCCCTCGTCTGCCTTTTCCTTTCCATTATTATAGTGATCAAAGTGAGAAAAAGGCTTGTGGAATACACACGCCAGATGAGCGATTGTCTGGATGCCATGATCGCAGGCCGAACGGATCTTGTGTTTCAGGAGGAGAAGGACACCCTGACAGGCAAGCTGCAGTCGAAACTGCACCGCCTGTATGAGATACTGAACCGGCAGTCACAGGAAAATAAAATACAGCGCCAGCAGCTTGAAACCATAGTCGCAGATATTTCCCATCAGGTGAAAACACCCATTGCAAATGTGAGGATGTATCACAGCCTATTACAGAAAAAGAACCTGGATGAGGAGAAAAAGGAACAGTTTTTGGATGCTGCCCAGAGGCAGACAGATAAGCTGGAATTTCTCATGAAGAGTATGATCAAGATGTCCAGGCTGGAGACGGGTATTGTGGAAGTCCAGCCAAAAGAAAATCCCATCCGTGTGCTGCTGGAACAGGCAGTCTGTGACATTGCCCTGAAGGCGGAGGCTAAGCAGATTGAAATAGAGATGGAATGTGACGAAAATCTGAGGGCAGTATTTGATAAGAAGTGGACCCTGGAAGCAGTCTTTAATATTTTGGACAATGCGGTAAAGTACACCGGACAAGGGGGAAAAATACAGATTCAGGCCCAGATAACCGATTTTTTTGTCCGCATTGGCATAAGGGACAATGGAAAAGGAATCAGGGAAGAGCGGCTGACTGAGATATTTAAGCGTTTTTACCGGGAGCCGGAAGTGGCAGACCAGGACGGTGTGGGAATCGGTCTGTACCTGGCACGGGAGATTGTCATGAAGGAAAGAGGATTTATAGAGGTGCGGTCAAAAACAGGGAAAGGCACTACATTTTATGTCAACCTGCCCGCGGCACAGTAGAGAGATTATCTCAAACTTGTTACTTTTTTGAGAAGAGTTTGAGATAATCTTTTTGTATGCTATATACATCAAAGGAAAGGCAGGAAAAAAGAATGGAATATATTTTAGAGACAAAGAATCTGAAGAAATACTACGGACAGGAACCGAATATCACGAAAGCGCTGGACGGCATAGATGTGAAAGTGGAACGGGGAGAATTCGTATCCATCATAGGAACAAGCGGAAGCGGAAAATCTACACTGCTGAATATGCTGGGCGGACTGGACATTCCAAGTTCCGGAAGTGTAAAGATCAGAGGCAAGGAAATCGGTAAAATGAACGATGAACAGCTCACCGTATTCCGCAGAAGAAATATTGGGTTTGTGTTTCAGAATTATAATCTGGTACCTATCCTGAATGTATATCAGAATATCGTGCTTCCCATAGAGCTGGACGGCAGTACGGTTGACAAGACTTATGTGGAGGAGATCATACATCTGCTCCACCTGGAGGAAAAGCTGGATAATCTTCCAAACAACCTCTCCGGGGGCCAGCAGCAGAGGGTTGCCATCGCAAGGGCACTGGCAAGCAAGCCGGCCATCATCCTGGCAGATGAACCGACGGGAAATCTCGATTCCAAAACATCCCTGGAGGTTATGCAGCTTTTGAAAATGACCAGCACCGAGTTTGGCCAGACACTGGTCATGATCACCCACAACCCGGAACTGGCACAGATCGCGGACCGTATGATCCATATAGAAGATGGAAAAATCGTAGAGAGAAAAGAAAACATTTAGGAGGATAGGGCTATGATGCTGAATAATAATAACAAAAAATTTATCAAAACCCTGTCCAATAACTGCCTGAAAGCCAACAGAAACAGGAATATCATAGCTGTTCTGGCTATTATCCTCACGGCAGTATTGTTTACGGCACTTGCTACAGTGGCACAGGGAACGCAGATATCCGTGAAAGAGCAGATGCTGCGCCAGGCAGGGACACGGTTTATGGTGTCAATCAAAAATCTCTCCCGGGAGGAAGCGGAAACTCTGGTGCAGGATCCGGCTTTTTCGGCAGCAGGTATGGAGAGATATGCTGCAAACGCTGTGAATAAGGAATTAAATAGTTTAATGGTATCCGTTGGATGGATTGACCGGACAAACGTTGAAAACAGTTTTATGGATCTGGAAAAGGGCCATTATCCCAAGAAAGATAATGAAATAGCCTGCGATTCTGTGGTCCTGGAACTTCTGGGGCTTCCCAATGAAACCGGCACCTCTTTCACATTGGAGTATGAGACGCGGGACGGAAAAAAAGAAGCAGAGATGACCGTGTGCGGAATCTGGAAAGGTATGAAACATGAACAGCGCGCAGTCATGATGGTTACGGAAGCGTTTGTGGAAAAAACAGGAAAGGAGCTTGGCCCGGAATATGCGGAGCTGGAGAAGAACGCATATACAGTCAGGGGTACCTTTCCGTCGGATAAAAATATAAAAGAAAATCTGGACAAATTAGTAGAGAAAATGGGTTACGATCCTGCGGCCGAGCGCGGGGAAGAGGGATTTATAATACACAATATCAACCCGGTCTATGAGACAAAGTCAATGGACTCCGGGCAGACGATCATCACAATAGTTTTAGGGGTCATGCTTATTCTGCTGGCAGGATATCTTATCATCTATAATATTTTTAAGATCTCAATTGAAAAAGATATCCGTTTATACGGGCAGCTTAAGACCATCGGTACCTCACCGAAACAAATCCGGTATATGGTAAACCGTCAGGGAATGATGCTTTCTATCATAGGTATCCCTGTTGGACTCATTCTGGGATGGCTGCTTGGGAATGGCCTTCTGCCCCTGGTTATGGCAAGTACGTCTTACCGTGATACGATCCTTATCAAACCCAATCTGTGGGTATGGTTATTTGCGGCGGCATTTACACTCCTCACGGTGAGGATCAGCAGCAGCAGACCCGGAAAGATAGCAGGAAAAATATCTCCTGTGGAGGCTTTGAAATATCATGGTGCCAAAAGCGGAAAGAAAAAGCAGAAAAAAGGCATGGACTCCAAAAACCGTATTCTGCAGATGGCGGGAGCTAATCTTGGGAGAAACAAAGGTAAAACCATACTGGTTATTTTGTCTATATGTCTTAGTGTCATCCTGCTGAACAGTGTATTAAATTTTACAGAGAGTATGGATAAAGAGGCGTATGTGCAGCATGAGACAGCAGCGGATTTTGATGTGAGGAGCGGCGATTTTCTGAAATCCGTAACAGAGGACTATCTGAAGGTAGTTCCGCAAAAAACAGCACAGGAGCTTAAGGAACTGGACGGAATAAAGGATTTTACCCAGGTCTATGTACGGATGATCCCGGAACAGCAGATCACAGAGGATAGGGGGGATTGCGGGAAATTAATAAAAATAAACGGAAAGACCACACCGGATGATATCATGGAATTTGACAGAAACAGAATGTTATATGGATTCGATGAAAATGCTTTTCAAAGAGCAAAGCTTGTAGAAGGTACCATTGACTATGAAAAGCTTTGTACTGGGAATTATGTTGTGGCAAACGGATCTTTGAGTGACAGGGGTGAATATGAGTATGAAATTCAGGAACTTCACGCAGGGGATGTCATAGAGGTGGAGATAGAGGGGGAAGTGAAAGAATATACGGTGATGGCTGTCATCGGTACCCTCAGCTCCCTGAGTATGTCCTACAGCGCAGGCGGGTATGAGGCAGTTACCTTTGCAGAACCCGTTTTCCGGGAGATGTTCCCTGAGAACCGGGACCCGATCCACTGTCTGTTTGATGTGGAGGACGGTTACTTTGACAGCATCAGTTCATATTTGCAGGATTTTACACAGGAAAGCGGGCTGGCTCTGCAGTCAAGGCTCACTGCTGAGGAGGAGTTCGCCAAGATGCAGGGAACATACAATGCGGTGGGGATCATCGTAGCATTGATCCTTGGGATCATCGGTGTCCTGAACCTGATCAATGTGATCTTTACGGGAGCGATCGCAAGACAGCGGGAATTCGCATCCATGAGAAGCATTGGAATGACAAGGAGACAGCTCAGGAAGTTATTTGTGTATGAAGGCATCATATATGCAGTCCTGGCAGGAATCGCAGGAGTAGCCGTCAGTGCCGCCGTATCGCTGACACTGGTGAAAAGTTTTACAAGTGGGTTCTGGTTTGCGAAATATCAGTTTATCATCCTTCCTGCTATTGTTACCGCTCTGATCTGTCTTCTGCTGTCAGTGATCATCTCTGCAGTTGTGGATAAGGTTTGGAACAAGGGAAGTGTTGTGGAACAGCTGAGGGAAGTTGAGTAATAACATATCTGCTTCATGCAGGCAAAAAAACAGCAGGCGGCTTTTACGGCTTTCCTGCTGTTTATTGATCCCTGTGTATTTTTATTTGGTTATCTGTCATGGCGGTCATATTATTTTTTAGTCGGAACGTAGTATCCGCCGTTCATCATGATGATACCCGGTGCAATAATGTCTACATTTTCGATCAAATAATTTTTGAAACGCTCCCATAAAGTAGCTTTCTTCTCATTTTTTATTTCCGCTGTCTGCATATCTCCTGCGGTTCCTGCATATAATGTGTATTTGTTCATAATGGTTTCCCCTTTCAATTATTGCTTTTCTTTATTACGTGTCTTATGTTATCATGAGTTTACGGTGGATTTTAGATATTTTTTTAGCTATTTATTAGGGCGATATTGACACGGATGCTATTGGATATGCCTATAGTGCCGATAGGAGCGGTAACATGTTGACATGAAGGAGGTGCCTTTTTGCAGAAAATGATATATGAACCGCTGTTCGAGCTGGAGAAGACAGGGATCAATATAGCTTACCACACGAAAAAGGGGAGATACAGCCCGCCCCATTGGCATTCCGCCATTGAACTGATTTATGTGCTGAACGGTACAGCCACAATTTCTATAGAAGGAAAAGACTGCAATCTGGTAGCAGGGGAGTTTATTGTAGTGGATTCCAACCGGGTCCATGAGGCACAGTGTGCAAGGGTTTCCATGATGGTGGTGATCCACTATTCCAGAGCCATTATGAAAAATTATATGACAAAGATTGATGAGTACCGGATTCACTGCTCCAGACAGGCACTGAAAAAAGAAAAACTGGATGAATACCTGGAAATCTGCGGTCTTTTAAAGCGTCTTCCTCCGCTCTATGTGACACGTCCCCTGGGGTACCGCCTGCAGAGCCAGGCTGTGGCTATGGAAGTGCTGTTTGAGCTTGTCAATCACTTTTCCGCTGCGGCGGATTCCACGGGATTGGTGAATGATGATACGGTTTTGGAACGTCTGGCAGAGATAACAGCTTACATTGAGGAACATCACAGGGAAAAGATAACACTGGAGGATATCGCATCCAACTTTTATCTGAGCAGGGAGTATTTCAGCCGTTTTTTCAGGCAGAATATGGGAGTGACATTTTCACGTTATGTAAACCAAGTGAGGATGATGCATATTTACCATGATCTGTGCAGCACAGGGGAAGGTGTCATGGAATTGGCGGAGAAGCATGGGTTCGCCAATTATAAGCTTTTTAACAGAATGTTTCAGGAGATATATGGGTGTAAGCCCAGTGATGTGAGGAAGAGATAAAAGCCCGGATCTGCTTTGTGTATGAGAGCATAGAGACGGAAAAAGCCCCCTTTAAGTCAGATAAAGTGCCTGGCTTAAAGGGGGTGTGTTAATCTTAAGAAGCTTATGGCTCAATGCATTCAATAAATTCGGAAAAATTCTTTTATAGTGATCAGCACCAAAGCACTGCAGAGAATACCTGACAGAATATTCCGGTATCTCATCTTGGAAATAAAACGTTCGGTCAGATGAGTGACTCCGCATACTGTAAAGTACATCATGGGCACAAGGCCCGGCAGGATATACCGCCCCTGGGGCTGGTAATCCACACAGTAGGAGTGGTAAAAGTTCAGTACAACGGGAATAATGGCGGCAAACAGCATACCCCAGTTAAAAACAGCTTTCTGCCGTATTTCCCCATTTTGACGAAGCTGAAACATTTTTTTGATCTGCATCAGACACCCGATCAGCCCGGCTATGAACAGAATGTAATAGAGGACAATGATCCAGGATTCCACCCAAAACTGGAACTGGCCAAACACACCTACAAAACTGCGGAGGACGTCGAACATCCAGTGCCCGGTGAGCATGGACAGGATTGTGTATCCCTGTGCCCTTCCGGAGGATAGGGCTGTGGAAGGTCTGAACTGCTCCTGGGCATACCGGTCAGCAAAGTCATTACTGGTGGCAAGACCCAGCCAGTCTCCGTCATAAATCATATAATTCCGGACAAACCACCAGCCGCAGACCAGAAGTCCTATGACTGCCACCAGGATACCGCGTTTCAGCCAGTATTTCCAGTCAATCTGTTTCCTGTTGTCTGTCAGGCAGCTCAGAGTAAAGACAAAGATGCTGCAGAGCAGAAAACCATAGGCATTCAGATAGGACATGGCACACAGACCGAGCCAGATGCCAAGGCCGATACAACTGGGCACATCCCAATTCCGCTCCATGCCTATGAGCCAGTAATATATAATAGCCGCGCCGCAGCAGATGGCCATGGCATCATTATTTACATAGATGCCCATGAACAAAGCTTCAGGCAGGACGGCAACCAGACATACGAAGAACCATTTGCTGTATCCGTCAAATAACTTTTTGCCGGAGCGAAAGACAAAGAAAACGGCTCCCGTTGTAAAACAGGCAGAGACAAGTCTTGCGGCAAACAGGAGATGCTGAGGATCTGTGGAGAAGATACTCATTACATTCATGAACAGGGCTGATATCATGTAAGATAATATAGGAAGAAATGCATAGGAGGTACCCCATATGGGATTTCTTATAGATGGGTCACCGCCGTGAGGAAGCTTGCCGTGTTCATAGATATACATGGGGATATCATAACGCATTTTTTCATCGGGGCCGGCGTCTAGAGGCAGCAGGTGTGCCCAGTGCACACAGAAGAAGAAGATTCCTGCCAGGAACGCAAGCTCAAAGATAAAATAAATGCGGGAACGGTCAGAAAGTATATTTTTTATTTGTAACTGCATGGGAAATCCTTTCTATCGTATATTGTCAACAGTCAGTCCTATAGTAACGCATCTTTCCAGAAATGGCAACGATTTATCGTCGACAATTTCTGAAGATTGGTAAAGAATAGTTGTTCTGAAACGGCAGGCGCTGTATGCGCAGAAGGCTGTATCGGTGTATCATAAGGGTGCTATTAATATATGAAGAAACAGAAATGCTTTTAAACATAAAAAGCCATATTTTGTGTAATGGTACTTTGCGATTTTTGAAAGTCATGGTATAGTGTAACAAGAAGTTCGCACTTTGGAAACTAATCAACAGCGGCGGTGCCGCGGACAGGAGGAGTATAATGAGAAAAAAGGCATTGGTGATTTTAATGGCAGCAGCAGTATTTGCACTTGCTGGCTGTGGAGACAAGACTGACAAGGATACCGGTAAGGATGATAAGAAGCAGGAGACTTCTGCGGAAGCGGAGACACCGGGTGAGGCTGAACCGGAGGTTGACAATGTAGGCCCTGCGGCGGAAGCTGAACAGATCTCTGAGAGCGATGGAAGGAAGCTCATGGAGACTGCGGTCGCTTTTACAGAGGATCTGATCGCTGCAAACCACGATAATCTGGTAAATGATTATGAGTATGAAGATGAGATGAAGGCCGTTGTGGAAAGTAAAGAGCTGGAACAGTCTATCACGGCAGCCGTGGAGGCGTCCGGTGAATTTAAAGGTACGAAAACCGCATGGCTGGGGGATCAGGCAGGAGATTATTCCAGTGTACAGGTACCCTGTGAATTTTCCGGTCAGTCCTGGAATATGATGATTTCTTTTACCTCTGACGGCAAGATCGGCGGCGTACATACTGATGTATATAAAGAGACACCGTAGAATTACTATTTACAGCCGTTATCCGGCGTGATGGTTTTATGCCCTTGCGCATGAACTTCCTGAGGCAGCCGGCGCCACATGGGGCAGAACATTCTGTATCTGTGCTCACCGGCTTGCCTGAACGCAGGATTTGCAGTATGATATCATAAGAGAAATATTTTACGGAGGATAAGATTATGTTATGCATTAAAAATGGTCTGATTTACACAATGGCAGAAAAAGAGCCTTTTAAGGGGGATGTTCTGATCGAGGACGGAAAGATCCGTAGGATTGGTGCGGATTTGGAAATCCCGGAGGGAACAGAGGTGATCGACGCCGAAGGAATGGAGGTCTATCCGGGGTTTGTGGAGGCACACTGCCACACAGGTCTGGACGGTTACGGGATCGGTTATGAGGGCAGGGATTACTGTGAGCTTAACGATCTGGTCACACCTCAGCTTCGTGCCATCGACGGAATCAACCCCTTTGATCCATGCTTCAAACATGCAAGAGAAGCAGGGGTAACTTGCATCGGAACCGGCCCGGGCAGTGCGGATGTACTGGGGGGAACCTTTGCGGCAGTGAAGACTGTGGGCAGCAGGATCGACAAAATGGTGGTGAAATACCCTGTTGCAATGAAGTGCGCATTTGGAGAAAATCCTAAAAATTGTTATCAGGATAAGGGGGATACCTCCAGGATGACAACTGCGGCTCTTCTCAGAAATGAGCTGTTTAAGGCAAAGGCCTATATGGAGAAAAAGGAGGCCGCAGGGGATGACGTTCAGAAGCAGCCGGAGTTTAACCTGAAACTGGAATCTTTGATCCCGGTTCTGAAGAAAGAGATACCGCTGAAGGCTCATGCACATCAGGCTAATGATATATTTACAGCCCTGCGTATTGCAAAAGAGTTCGGACTTGACATCACACTGGAACATGTGACAGAGGGACATCTGATTGCGGATGAGCTGGCGGGAGAGCATGTGCCCATGGCAGTAGGCCCAACACTGACCCATGCGACTAAATTTGAGCTGCAGAATAAGAGCTGGACAACACCGGGTGTTCTTGCTTCTATGGGATGCCAGGTTTCTATTATTACAGATGCGCCTGTGATCCCTCAGGAATTTCTGCCTCTGTGTGCAGGACTTGCGGTGAAAGCGGGGATGGATGAATTCGACGCTTTGAAGGCTATTACTATAAATCCTGCAAAACATTTAGGCATCGAGGACAGAGTCGGGTCACTGGAAGCGGGCAAGGATGCGGATATTGTAGTGATGACAGGAAGCCCCCTCAAGGTAGAGTCTCTGGTGAAGTATGTGTTTGTAGACGGGGTGATAGTACATCAGAATTAGGAGTGTGAGAAAAGCAGGCTCCTGATATCAGGAGCCGAAGAGTTCATTTAAAAGAGAGGCTATGAAAGTACGGGGTAGAAGAACTGGGACGGCGAGCTGTTGTTCCAGTTCTTTTTTTACGGAAATGCTGTAGCCCATGCAGTCTGGAAGGATAAGCGCAAGATTTTCATTTTGCAGGGACTGGGCTTTTTCACGGAGCAGGCTGCTTTCCAGGTATGGGGAGAGAGCACGGACCCTGATTTGTATATCGCTCTCCGAAAACCAGCTCTGGGCCTGGGAGATTTGTGAGCTGTCCGGGACCAGGAGGCCTATGGGACGGTCATCCGCCAGTTTTTGCAGAAGGCTGTGTATAAGGGGCTGGGGGATGATCAGCATCTTGGAGTGGCGGAGTTTGGGGAATTTGCCAGTGCACAGAAGGACAGTGGCCTGACAGCCGTCGTCTTCTGCGCGGGTGATGCAGGACTGGACCAGGGGGAGGATGTACTCCTCGCCGATGATGACCTGGGAGGCGTCCCGCATTCGGGTGACCAGGACGGAGCTGTCCGGGCCGGGGGCGAAGTTCCGGTTGATGTAATCAGCGTCAAACGGGTCCAGGGCACCGTATTCCTGCAAAATTATGTTGGGAGCCAATAAAGGACAGATGTCCCCGGTTATGTCGGTCCGGGGACTCTGTCCTATAGTGACGGCTCCTATTTTTGTCTGCGTCCGGATTGCCGGATCATTGTTCTTATCAGATTTTTTCATAGTGAGCACCTTGTCTTTTGCTTATCTGCCGAAGGTCTGGAAGACTTTCATTTCACCGTAGAGTTCCAGCAGATGAGCGTATTCCTGTTCGCTGTAGAAGGAAATCTTGCCTTCTCCGTAGCCTTTGGCTACCTCAACTGCAAACCTTGCTGCGGATTCAACATCCAGAGGATGGCTGGCACCTGTTGCACAGCCGGCTACCGGCTGCTCTGTTGTTATGGCTACACCAACTACCGGGGCATCTGTAGCTGTTGCAGGCTGCAGGATGCTGTTCAGGTGGTGCAGATCATTGCCGTAAGGTGTGATGTCCTGCTGGGAAACCGGGAATACGTGCGGCAGTTTTCCGGTTACACGTGTCATCACGTCTAAAAGGTCATCGCTGACTTCCAGAATGTAGCCGCTCTTGATGGTGGGGGAGATGGCAAAGCCGTTGGTGTTGATGACTTTGTTGCCCTTTGTGGTGTCGATGGAGATAATGGCATCCATGCGCGGGTCTACTTCTTTTTCGTTATTGGTCTGCATGTCGATCGGTGAATCCATGAACGGAACAGGATAGTGTTCCTGAGTAGGAGCATCCGGGCAGATGTGGGTGGCAACCAGAATGTCGCCTTTGAGTACATCGCCGTTTTTGTTCATCTCTGCCAGTTTGAGGCCTGCGGAGAGTGCTGCAAGAGCACCGTCACCGTCGGATACAAAGCCTGTCAGTTCAGGACGCGCTCCCAGGCCTCCCAGGCGTCCGATGATGCCCAGAGTCGGGGTGCTGCCGCCGCTTGATTTGCCGTCGCTGCCTTTGATCAGTACGGTGATGCAGTCTGTGCTGCCTTTTTCACTTGTGACGGTTTCCACTGTTACCTCGTGTGCGCCGCGCTCTTTTAATAATTCTGTGATCTGTTTTCCGTTTGCTGCCGGTGTATCCAGAAAGTCAAATAATTCCAGAACCTGTCTTAATATCATTACAAATTCCTCCCATAAATGTGCGTTTTTATCCAGTCTATAACATCGACCGCTGAAAATCAATAGGTTTTTTGCATATTATGTCGAAAAAGGAGTTGCAATTTAAAGCACTAAAAGGTATAATACCTATAAAATTTGTCCCAGGCTGCATTTTGTTGAGGAAAATTAGATATAGTTGGGACAGATAATAAGCTTTATCTTGGTAAAGTGTTACAACGAAGCAGTAAAAGGAGGAAAATTATGAAAAGAAAGAGTTTAGCATTAGCTCTTGCTGCTGTACTCTGCGTATCCTCCCTGACAGCGTGTGGAAGCTCAGGAAACGACAGCAAAAAAGACACGGCTGACAAGGGAACCGAAGCAGGAACAGAATCCGGCAGCGAAACAAAACAGGTGGAAAAAGAAAAGATTGATGTGCCTGATGAACCTACAAAGGGTGGTACCCTGACCGTATCCTTATCCTCATCACCGAGGAATCTGGACCCGGCAAAATACACAGGCTCTTATGAGGGCCAGGTGATCAACAACGTTTGTGACAGAGTTGTTGAGTACAACAAGGATTTATCAGAGATCGTACCTTCACTGGCAGAGAGCTGGACAGTCAGCGACGACGGACTTACATATGTGTTCAAGATCCGCCAGGGTGTTAAGTTCCAGAAGGGTGAGTACCAGGACGGACGTGAGATGACAGCAGAGGATATTGCTTATTCCTTAAACCGTTCCGCAAAAGACTCTTCCCTGAACCGTCTGGATATGCTTGAGAACGCGGAAGTGACAGGTGACTGGGAAGTGACATGTACACTTGCAGAGCCGAACGCAGCATTCCTGACAGCTCTGACTGACGCAGGTAACTCTGTTGTTCCGAAAGAGGAAGTTGAAGGATGGGGCGATGACTTTGGTGCACATCTTGTAGGTACCGGCCCGTTTGCAATGGAATCCTTTGAGCTTGACCAGCAGTCTGTACTGGTGAAAAACCCGGATTACTGGGTAGCTGAGCCGAATCTGGACAAACTGGTATTCAAAGTGATCACAGATTCCAACCAGGCAGCCAATGCTCTGAAAACAGGTGAGATCGATATTGCTTCCAGCATCACAGGTGAAGCTGTACAGTCTGTACGTGACGACTCCAAGCTGCAGTTAATGGAGATGCCGGGTCTGCACGTAGCTTATATTTACTTCAACCAGGTAAACGGACCGACAGCTGACAAGAAAGTCAGAGAAGCATTGATCAAAGCCATCAATGTAGAGGAGATGACAGCCAGCATTTATCAGTATGGTGAAGCTGTTCCGGCTAAATTATCTCTGCCGCCGGGATCCTGGGGATACGATGCATCCTGTGAAGAACTGGTACCGGATTATGATCCGGAAGGCGCTAAGAAGCTCCTCGCAGAAGCAGGATATCCGGATGGATTTGAATGCGACCTTTATATTTCAAATACAGCATTACGTGAAAAAATGGCAACTCTGGTACAGGCTTACTTAAAGACAAACCTGAATGTTACAGTAAATATCAACAAGAGCGAGTGGGGTACCTTCAGTGAATCCGCATCTTCAGGAAACGCTGATATGTACGGTATGTCCTGGACTTGGTATCCAGACCCATACTTCTTCCTGAACAAACTGTTCTCCAGCAAAGAGATTGGTGCTCTTGGAAACGGACAGGGATTCTCTAACCCAGAAGTTGACCAGCTGCTTGACGACGCATTGAAAGCGACCGACCAGAATGAACGTGCAGATATGTATAAAAAAGCACTGAGAATCGTGACAGAAGAACTGCCGGGTATTTTCTACTCAAACGAAAATGTTATCCATGGACTGAATCCGGAAGTACAGGATTTTGTACAGAAGGCAGACAACCAGATGTTCTTTGTGACACCTTGGACAAATGTCTGGAAAGTGCAGTAATCAATTAAGTTAAGAGTAAATGAGGTTGCAGGGGGTATTGCTGTTCGCGATGCCCCCTGCTTGTCAGATTAAAATGAAAAGGGCGGTAGAAATTCGTGTTAAAAACCATTTTGAAGAGAATTTTACAAAGTATTCCAACCCTCTTGATCGTAGTTACGGTAACTTTTGTTCTGACCAGAATGATTCCTGGCAATCCGGCCCGAAGCATACTCGGACCCCAGGCGTCCCCGGATGCCATTGCGGAGCTGGAAGAGGAAATGGGACTGAATAAGAGTAAGGCAGAACAGTATGTGGATTACATGTTCAATGCCCTGAAAGGGGATTTTGGAAAATCCTATGTGTACAATAAACCGGTGACAAGCCTGATCGCGGAGAGAATTCCCAACACACTTGTCATCACTCTCACAAGTCTCGTGATCGCACTGATCATCGGACTTGGCATAGGTGTGTTTTCTGCGCTCCACCAGTATTCTGTTCTGGATTATGTATTTATGATCCTGGCCCTGGTGGGTGTGTCCATGCCGATCTTCTGGTTAGGTATGATGCTGGTTATGACCTTCAGTGTTAATCTGGGATGGCTGCCGGCTCTGGGTATGGGGGATCTGAGCAATGGCCTGGGTGATTTCATCAGCCATATGATCCTGCCCTGTTTCTGTCTGGCAACTATACCTACAGCTACATTTGCCAGGATCACACGTTCCAGCATGCTGGAAGTTGTCAACAATGACTCTATCAAATCCCTCCGCGCAAGAGGTATCAAAGAGAGCGTAGTCATCTGGAAGCATGCGCTTAAAAACGCGCTTCCGCCAATCGTTACTGTGCTGGGCCTTCAGCTTGCCCAGGCATTTACCGGTGCTATCCTGACTGAGAGTATCTTCTCCTGGCCGGGAATGGGAACTATGATTGTAAGTGCCATTGACAACCGTGACTATCAGCTGATCCAGGGAACCGTTCTGTTTATTGCAGTGGTGTTCGTTGTGGTCAACCTGCTGGTGGACGTGGTCTACATGCTGATCAACCCGAGAGTAAGCTACGAAAGCGGAAAAGGAGGAAACTAAATGGGCGCACAGAATACAGAAGCCTTAGGCGCAAAAGCTCATGAGGAAATGCTGAAAAAAGAGCGTCGGGCCAATAATGTCTGGAATAAACTGAAAAGAAACAAGACGGCTATGATCGGTCTTGTCATTGTGCTGTTTATGGTGGTCATTGCCATTTTCGCTCCCGTCATCACAAGTGTGGACCCGGATGAGATCCATCCGCTGGATACCTTCCTGACACCCGGGCAGGATGGTCATATTTTCGGAACGGATGAGTTTGGGCGTGACCTGTTTGCCAGAATTCTTTACGGTTCCCGTGTCTCCATCATTGTGGCTGTGGGCGGTACCATCGTTGCAGGTATTATCGGAATCCTGCTGGGACTGATTGCGGGTTACATGGGCGGATTCGTGGACGCTGTCATCATGCGTATTATGGACGGCCTTCTGGCTTTCCCGTTCGTACTTCTGTCTATTATCCTGATGACCGTTCTGGGTCCGGGTGTGGTGAATGTTATCATAGCTATCGGCGTGGGAAATGTACCCAGCTTCGCCAGGGTTGTGCGAGGTGAGGTACATATTGTAAAGAACGAGGAATACTGTAATGCGGGAAGAGTTATCGGTGTATCCAATATAAGAATGCTGTTTTCACACATTCTGCCCAACATTCTCTCCCCGGTTATTGTTTACGCTACACTGGGTGTTGCCGGTGCCATCATTTCTGAAGCTGCTCTGAGCTTTTTGGGACTTGGTATCTCTACACCTACCTCATCCTGGGGAAGTATCCTGCGCCAGGGTAAAGACTGTCTGAACACGGCTCCTCATGTAGCTATGATCTCCGGTCTGTTTATCCTTGTCACAGTTCTCGGATTTAACCTTCTCGGCGATGGTATCCGTGATGTCCTTGACCCGAAGATGAAGAAATAAGCAGGAGGTGCCAGATGAGCGATTTTAAAGAGAGAGTACAAAAGAGGGTAGAGGAGATACTGCCTGAATTGATCGGACTTTCCAACACAGTTTGGGAGCATCCGGAATATAATTTTGAGGAGTTTCATGCCTGCAGATCCATGTCTGAACTTTTAAAGAAATTCGGCTTTGAGGTGACGACAGGTGTAGGTGGGATCGAGACTTCTGTGAAGGCTGTGTATGACACAGGAAAAGAAGGTCCAAATATTGGTATCTTCGGCGAGTTCGACGCTGTTCCGGGGATGGGACATTCCTGCGGACATAACCTGATGTGTGCCATGGCTGTGGGAGCCGGAGAAGCGGTTCATTCCGTCATTGATGATATCGGCGGAAAAGTCACGGTATTCGGTACCCCTGCAGAGGAAGGCGGAGGCGGGAAGATCATTATGCTCAATAACGGTGCCTTTCAGGGACTGGATATTGCCATGATCCTTCATTCGGCCAGTGATACAGTGGTAAATGATATTTCCTACTCCAGAACAGACCTGATCGTGGATTACTACGGGAAGACATCCCATGCGGCCACATGGCCGGAAGAAGGCATCAGCGCCTTAAATCCCATTCTTGATCTGTTTCAGATCGTGAACTCCATGCGGCTGGAGCTGGCTGACAAAGGGAAGATCCTGGGGATTATCTCAAAAGGCGGAGAGGAACCCATCTATATCCCGGATCACTGCCAGGCCAGGTTTACTATCCGTTCCTTCAGCATGAAGTATAAGCTGGAGCTTTTGGAGCGCTTTAAAAAGATATGCCAGCATGTGGCAGAGATCACAAACACAAGACTGGAGATATCTGACGATGGGCTTGCCTATGAGGATATCCGCAACAACCAGTCTCTGGAAAGTGCCCTGGAGAAGAATTTTACAGCACTGGGTGAGATCGTAAAACCAAGGGAAAAGGCCCTGGGTATTGGCTGTACGGACATGGGAAATGTGACCCATGAGATACCGGGACTTCAGTCATACGTTCTGGTGGTGCCGGAGACCAGAGGCCATACAAAAGAGTTTGAAGATGCCTGCTACAGTGAGGCGGGACACAAGACTATCGCTGTGGGCTCCAAAGCTATGGCAATGACTGCAGTGGATGTGCTGACTAACCCGGAACTGCTGGAAGCGATCAGGAAAGACTTTAAGGAAATGAAGGAAAAATACGAATAGATGAGGAGTTATTATGAGTGATACCTTACTGACAGTAAAAGATTTAAAGACCTATTTTTTCCTTGCAAGCGGAGTGTCAAAAGCAGTGGATGGTGTCAGTTTTGAGTTGAAAAAAGGTGAGACCATGGGAATCGTGGGGGAATCCGGCTCAGGAAAGAGTGTAAGCTCCTCATCCATCATACGTCTGCTTCCACCGCGTACGGGAAAAATCGTGGGCGGTGAGATCAACTTTGACGGCAAGGATGTGCTGAAGCTTACCAAGAAAGAGCTTTTGGACTTCCGCGGCAAGGATATAGCGGTTATTTTCCAGGACCCAATGACAAGTCTGGACCCTGTATTTAAGATTGGAAACCAGATGGTAGAGATGATCTGTGCCCACCAGGACGTGGACAAGAAAACAGCGTGGAATATGGCAGTGGAAGCCCTGAATAAAGTGGGGATCCCCCAGCCGGAAAAACGTATGGAGGCTTATCCTTACGAGCTGTCCGGCGGTATGTGCCAGCGTGTCATCATAGCCATGGCTGTGTGCTGCAAGCCTAAGCTGGTCATTGCCGATGAGCCTACCACAGCCCTTGACGTTACCGTTCAGGCACAGGTTCTGGCTCTTTTGAAAGAGCTGCAGGATGAGTACAATACCTCCATTCTGCTGATCACCCATAACCTGGGTGTTGTGTGGGAGATGTGTGATACAGTTATGGTGCTGTACGCGGGAAATACCGTCGAATATGCGACTACCAAAGACCTGTATTCCAAACCGCTGCATCCATATACATGGGGACTTCTGGATTCTATGCCAAAGCTCTCTGATGAAAATAAAGGGATGCTGAACACCATTCCCGGTACACCGCCTGACCTGCGTCTGACAGGCAAATGCTGCAACTTCTACAACCGCTGCCCGTACGTGACGGAAAAATGCCGTGCTGAGGTTCCGCCTCTTGTTGAAGTGGAGCCGGGACATTTTGTGGCATGTCACAGGCAGGATCTGGAGAACAAATTAGTCAGAGGGGAAGTGAACGAAGAAAATGAAGGATGAGAAGAAGGTTCTTATGAAGGTCAGAAACCTGACCAAGGAATTTAAGATCAAAGCCAGCAAATTCGGTGAGCAGCCCCAGATCCTCCACGCAGTCAATGACGTTTCCGTGGATATCTATGAAGGCGAGACACTGGGTATTATCGGAGAATCAGGATGCGGTAAATCCACATTTGGAAAGACTCTCATCCAGCTTCACAAAGCCACTTCCGGAAGTGTGGAGTACAATGGCAGAGACATTTTCTCCTTACAGGGAAAAGAGCTGAAGGATTTAAAAAGGGATATCCAGATGGTATTCCAGGACCCTTATTCCTCTCTGGACCCCAGAAAAACAGCGGCAAAGATCATCGCAGAGCCGCTGGTAGTGCATAAGCTGGAGCCTGATAAGAAAAAAAGGGATGACAAGGTGCTGGGCCTCATGCGTGAGGTTGGACTTGATGTACAGCATGTAAACCGTTTCCCTCATGAGTTTTCAGGAGGGCAGAGACAGAGGATCAATGTTGCCCGCGCGCTTGCGCTGAATCCTAAGCTGATCATCTGTGACGAGCCGGTTTCCGCACTGGACGTATCCATTCAGGCTCAGGTTCTGAACCTGTTTAACCGGCTGCAGAAGGAGTATAACCTGACATATGTGTTTATCTCCCATGACCTGGGTGTTATCAAGCATGTAAGTGACAGGATCGCCATTATGTATCTGGGACGTATCGTGGAGCTGTGTGATGCTGATAAGCTGTATGACAACCCGCTGCATCCGTATACAAAGGCATTGTTGTCTGCGATCCCCACGGAGTCTCCTTTTGTAAAGAAAGAGAGAATTGTGCTGAAGGGGGATATCCCCAGTCCAATTGGTGACCAGACAGGATGTCCGCTGGCAGGAAGGTGCCCCCAGTGTATGGAGCGCTGCCGTAAGGAAATGCCTAAGCTTATGAAACAGGAGGAAGGCCACCAGGTAGCTTGTTTCCTGTATGATGGAAAATAAAAGGTAACCATTGCCGCCGGGTGCAGCAAAATGCATATCCGGCGGCTGTGTATTTATTCTATTTAAGAAAGTGTGAGCGAAAATGAGTAATGTGACAAGAGCAGAAATTCTGAAGCTGGCTGAGAGCCAGACAGAGGACTTTATTAAACTGGTTTCTGACCTGATCAGGATTCCCAGTGAAAACCCTACCGGAACCCAGAGAGAGGTAGTGGATTTTGTTAAGAATTATCTGAAGGAAGCAGGCATTGCCAGCGAGGAAGTTGCAGCACATCCTGACTTCCCGTGTGTACTGGCAAAAATCGGAAAAGATGACGGATTCAGCGTGATCTTAAACGGTCATGTGGACGTGGTTCCCGCCGGTGACAGGGAACAGTGGGATTTTGATCCGTTTTCCGGTGAAGTGACAGACAAGCTGATCCTGGGAAGAGGAACTTCCGACATGAAAGCCGGCGTGGCTGGCCTTTTGTTTGCCATGAAGATACTCACAGAGTCCAAAGCGGAACTCAACGGCAATATCCGCCTCCACATAGTTTCTGATGAGGAGAGCGGCGGGGAATACGGTTCCAGATGGCTGTGTGACAATGGGTATGCCAAAGATGCCAATGCCTGCCTTATTGCGGAACCAACATCCAACAATACCATTGAGATTGGTCAGAAAGGCGGCCTGACCCTGATCATGAAGGCCAACGGCAAATCCGCACATGGAAGTCTGGGCGGATTTAAAGGGGAAAATGCCATTATCAAGCTCTCAAAAGTGCTGGATAAACTGCAGGATCTCACAAAGATCGAAGGCCACTTTAAGGACAGTCAGGCTCACGCATTGGAGAATTCCAAGATGATCGCACAGCAGGAGATCGGCGAGCCGGGGATCGGTGAAGTTATCAGCCATGTATCAGCCAATGTAGGTGTGATCCAGGGCGGAACACGTCCGAATATGGTTCCGGATTACTGTGAGGCTATTGTGGATGTACGTCTGCCGATCGGTGTGGACCATGAAGAGATCGAAGAGATGGTGCGCAGGATCATCCGTGAAAGCGGAGAGACGGGCATTGAGTACGAAGCGCAGTGGAAGAGCGAAGGAAACTACACAGACGAGGATGCAGCTATTGTACAGACTGTGAAGAAAAATGCAGAGGCACTGTGGGGCATTGATGTGATCCCGGCTTATCAGTGGGCATCCAGCGATGCAAGAGAGTACCGTGCACAGGGCATTCCTACTATTCAGTACGGTCCTTCCAATACGGAGGGTATTCACTCTTATAATGAGAATGTGGATATTGAGGATGCGGTGAATGCGGGCAGGATTTATATTCTGTCACTGTGTGATCTGATGGGAATTGAGTAAGTTGATACGGAGGATATGAAAAATCGGAAGAAGGCTTTAGTAGCCTTTCTTCCGATTTTTCGTGCAATATTACAGATTGCTAACGCGATGTATGAATGATATAATATGAAAATGGACAGCCGTGTTGCAGGGTGGGTTGACCTCTATTCTTTAGAATGGGGGTGATGTCTATGAAAAATGATTTCCATTTTCAGGATATAATGACCTTTGGCTGTTCCTTCTGGCATATCAAAACTTTGGCCAGTGGACGGGTGGTCTTTCTACTCATTATAACGGTCAACTCACCTTGTGGGCGGCTGTCCTTTTATAGTTTTAATATACCACCTATTTACGTGTTTGCAAATAACCACTTTGCAAAAACTTCTCACCCGGGGAAATGATCAAACATCTTCCTGAACTGCGACGGCGTACAGTTATTGATCTGCTTAAACGTCCTGTTAAAGGACGGCAGGCTGGAAAAGCCGGACTGCAGCGCCACATCCATAATGGAAAGCTCCGGATTTTCCAGCAGCTCCGTTGCCCGTGATACCCGCAGGGATGTAATATATTCCGGCAGGGACATCTGATAATACTCTTTAAAAATCCTGGAGAAATGGTATTTGCTGAACCCTGCAAAGGCGGCAAGATCCTCCAGACTGATCTGTTCTGTATAATGTTCATTTATATATTCTGTAATTCCGTCAAATTTTCTGTCATAAGCCTTTTGCTGAGGCGTTTTCTGGGCAGAGAGTGAATTCTCTATCTGATAATTATGTTCCCCGATCACTATGAAAAAGTGCAGCAGTGCTTCATACAGGCGCATCTCTTTGAAGCTGATATCGCTGTAGAATAATCCCTTCATTTTTACGAGGATATCCAGTGGGTTATCCGTAAACGGTGCGGGGTCTGTCACATCAATGACAGGCTGACAGCATAGGAGCTGTCTGTGCGCGATAAAGTCATGAAGCTGCGGCAGCAGCATATTGGAAAACTGCAGGACCAGGCAGGGCACCGTACTTTTTTTGGTCAGAGAGTGCAGGCTGCGGGGCGGTACCAGAACAATCTGGTTTTTCGTTAGGGTATACGTCTCGTTGCCCAGCGTCATAGTCATGTCGTTGGACAGGGGAGCCACTATTTCCATGTAACTGTGCCAGTGTGTAGGGAAATGAGAATAGTAGTGCCCATATGACACATTAATGGACATATCGTGTTCAAAGTACATAGGTTCAGATAAATCTGCTTTGATCATAACAAATTACTCCTTATAGTTTAAATTGTAAAAAAGCATAATAAAATATTGCAAATGAAAAATGAATCGACAAAATTTTACAAATACAGACAATAAATTCCTTTGATAAATATTATAAGTTAAATATTGCGATAAATAAATGTGCAGAATGCACAAAAATACTGTTGGAAAAATGTGAACATGTGACTATTGCATATTAATAATTTGCATATACTCAAAATATAAAGCAATAATTATTATATATATAGCAATAAGTTAATGGAAAATACTTTATTCCAATGCTATAGTAAACATATCAAAACCGAAGCGCGTGAAGGTTGAAATGAATACAAGCAAAGGAAGGATTAGATTATGGGAGTAATTGACGGCAAGACGATATGCCAGGTAGCCCTGGTGGTGAAAGACCTGGAAAAGACAACAGAGGAGTACGCAAAGCTTTTCGGTGTTCCGAAGCCGGAGATATTCCGGGTTCCGGATGAGTCCGTGGCGCACACACAATTTAAGGGAGAACCCAGCAGGACAAGAGCAAAGCTTGCAGTGTTTGATCTGGGACAGGTAGTGCTGGAGCTTACAGAGCCTGATGAGGAGCCTAGTTCATGGAAAGATTTCCTGGAGAAGAACGGTGACGGTATCCATCATATTGCGTTTATGACAGATGACAGAGATGCGGCAGTAAAATACTTTGAGGAAAATGACATGCCGGTCCGCCATTACGGGGAATATGAGGGCGGAAATTACACGGTTTTTGACAGCAAAGAAAAACTGGGAACATTTGTACAGGTGAAATACGAACCGAAAAAGTAACGATGGGGTGAAACAGGAAAGGAGAAACGTATGAAGAATAAATTAGCAGCAGCATTATTAACATTATGTATGGCAGCAGGTACACTGGCTGGATGTGGGGATTCAGCAAGTACATCCGCGGACGGGGGAACACAGCAGCCGGAAGAAAAGACAGAGCTGAGCGACGAGGCAAAGAAGGCACAAGAGTCTGTGAAGACGAATGCGGATGAGCTGAAAGCATTGGGGTTGGAAGTGGAAGATACAGATTTGACTGGGGAATTTACATATTGGTCTGCGTTTACGGGGGATTCCCAGGTGTGGGACCAGAGCCGTGTAGATGCATTTAACGAATTGTATAAAGACAAGGGCATTAAGTGCAACGTACAGTTTGTACCTGACGGGGCAGGCATCAACAACGGAAAGCTTCTGTCAGCCATTGCAGGCGGTCAGGCACCTGATCTGGTTATCTGTGACAACGCGGTTTCGGCCTATTCTTATGCAGCAAACGGAAGCTTTGAAATGCTGGAGCCGTATCTTGAGCAGGTAGACCTGGATGTAGATAACTTTTTCAACGGATGTAAGGATGTTATATATTATAAGGATGAGCCATATCTGATCCCTCAGGACACCAATGTAATGCTGCTGTATTACAATCCTGACATCGCTAAAGAAGCCGGGCTGGATCCCGAAAATCCTCCCAAAACATTAGACGAGCTGGACCAGTGGGCAGAAGCCATGACGATCCAGAAGGAAGACGGGACATATGAAAGATTTGGCCTTATTCCATGGCTTGACTTAAAGGATGATGCTTTTACACTTCCGTTTTTCTTTGGTGCAGACGTATATGATTCTGAGACGAATAAACTGAACCTGACTTCACCGGAAGTGGTTTCCTGTATGGAATGGCTGCAGTCCTACGGACAGAAATATGACCCGGAGAGGATCCAGTCCTTTACCTCAGGACTTGGCGGAATGTTTTCACCGGATCATGCGTTTATGACAGGAAAAGTGGGCATGACGATCACCGGAAACTGGTTCTCCAATGCTCTGCGTGTTTATGCACCTGATGTAAATTATAAAGCCTGTGCTGTACCGGTGCCGGACGGCGGACGGGCAAACAGCACGACATTCCAGACAAATGTGTTTGCAATACCGAAGGGTTCACAGAATCCTGAACTGGCTGCACTGTTCATTAAATTCTGTATGTCAGGTGCGGTTAATGAGGATAACTTTGCTCAGTGGAGAAGTATCCCTACAAGTGACGCAGAGTTTGACAATGTAAGCCTGACAAAAGAGGGCGACGAGATGTATTTGATGGAGAGAGAGCTTGCGAACTCACCGGAAAACGGAATACCTGCGCTGTGTTCCTGCTCAGCTGAATTGTCTAAGGCATTTGTAACCTTCCGTGAAGGTGTGATCTATGGAAACATCACGGACATTCAGGGAGAACTTCAGAAACTTCAGGATAAATATCAGGCAGAACTTGATAAAGCAGAGTAAGGTTATCTGCGGTTTATGGAATACTCTGTGCGGCACTTATGTGCCGCACAGAAGGTTTCATCAGAATGAAAGGAGATTCAAAATGGCAAAACCGGATGGGATGAAGAACCACAGAAAAGGCCCCGGTCTGGAAGTTATACTTTTATATGCATTTTTGATTGTTTTAGCTATTCTGTTCGTTCTGCCGATATTTTATCTGTTTATGGGATCTTTTAAGGCAGAAAGTGAACTGTTCAGAACGCCGTTTAAATGGCTGCCTGATAAATTCAGGCTGGATAACTTTGTGAACATGTTTTCATCAATTCCCTTTTTTATGTACCTGAAAAATACAATGATCATTGTGATCTGCAATATTGTCGGCTCTCTTTTATCCTGTTCACTGGTGGCATACGGATTTTCCAGGCTGCGCTGGCCGGGACGTGATAAGGTTTTCATTTTAGTGCTCGTTACGATGATCCTTCCATATCAGGTAACACTGGTGCCCTTGTTCCTTATGTTTACCAAGATGAAATGGATCGGAACATTCCTTCCCCTGACAGTTACCTGCTTTTTCGGGAATCCGTTTTTTATTTTCCTGCTGCGCCAGTTTTTCACGGGAATTCCCCAGGATATTTCAGAAGCAGCCCGTATTGACGGGGCCGGGGAGTTTACTATTTTTTCAAAGCTGGTTATCCCAATGGCTAAACCTGCATTGACCACTGTGGCTATTTTTGCATTTATCCGTTCTTGGAATGATTTCTTAGGACCGCTTGTATTTTTGGGTAAAGATGAACTGTACACACTGTCTTTGGCGGCTTCTATGCTGAAATCCAATCTGGATCCGAACTGGAGTATGCTGTTGGCACTGGGAGCGGTTATGATCCTGCCGGTATTGATCCTGTTCTTTGTTATGCAGAAGTATTTTATCCAGGGTATTGCAATGTCAGGAATTAAGGGATAGGAGGGGAAAATATGAAGAAAATGAATATGAGAAAAAAAGAGGCCATTCATGGGCTGCTGTTCGTTTCCCCGTGGATAATCGGATTTCTGGTATTTACCTTATTTCCGATTTGTTCCTCCCTGTATTATTCCCTGTGTGATTACCAGGTGATCAAAGATCCTGTCTTTATCGGATTTGATAATTACAAAATGCTGTTTCAGGATAAAACGTTTTTGAAGGCAATGAGTAATACAGTTTATATGATTATTTTTGGAGTTCCCATAACTACATTTATTGCAGTGGCTGTCTCCATTATAATGAATAACAAGAAGTTAAAATACACTGGACCGTTCCGGGTGGCATTTTTTATTCCTACGCTGGTGCCAACAGTTGTGGCATGTCTTCTCTGGATATGGGTTATGCAGCCGGAGACCGGTATAATCAACCGTCTGCTCAGCTATATCGGAATTCAAGGCCCCGGATGGCTTTCCAGTATGTTCTGGTCCAAGCCTGCGCTGATCATTATGATGGTGTGGACCTGCGGCAATGCCATTATCATTTATCTGGCAGGCCTGCAGGATATACCCGACAGTCTTTATGAGTCGGCAGCTCTGGATGGTGCGGGATTTTTCAGACAGACTATATCCGTAACCATTCCGCTTCTGCGCTCTACCATACTTTATAATGTGGTGACACTGATCATTGCAGTGTTCCAGTGGTTCGCAGAGCCGTACATTATGACCAACGGAGGCCCGGACAATCAGACTATGTTCTATTCCCTGTATTTGTATCAGAACGCATTCTCTTACTTTAAAATGGGATATGCATCCGCTATGGCCTGGATCCTGCTTCTGATCGCTCTGGCCATCATTTTGGTACTGTTTAAAGTCTTCCGTTTTGGGGAGTCAGATTATTAGGAGGCAATATGATTGGATTAGTGACCGGCGCCAACCGGGGGTTGGGCTATGAGATGATAAAAGAAGGACTGCGAAGGGGCCACACGATGCTGGCTGGCTGCAGAAACGCCGCAGATGAAAGGTATACAGGCGATTTGCTGGAACTGAAAGCAGAATACGGAGATGATCTGAAGATTCTGGAGATGGATGTAACAGATGAACAGATGGTAAAACATGCGGCAGAACAGGTACAGCAGGAATTGGGACAAATTGATTTTCTTGTGAACAATGCCGGGGTACTGTTTGAAAAAATGGTAATGCCCGGGGACGCCATTGGTGATCTGGATGTGGAAAAGTTCAGAAAAACACTGGATGTAAACGTGACAGGGACAGCCATTGTGCTGAAATATTTCATTGATCTGTTGTATGCTTCCAAGGATGCCTGTATTATGAATATAACTTCTGAGGCAGGACATTTAAGTCCCCAGGGCTACAACTATCTGGCATACTCTGTGTCAAAACACGCCGCTAATATGTACACCCAGAAGATACGAAATTATCTGGCAGAGGAGAAGGCAGAAAAACACATGCGGATCTACATGATCCATCCCGGCCGTATGGACACCATTATGGGAAAAGAAAATGCCCAGATCCCTCCTTCTGAATCCGCGGCAGGACTGTTCGATATTCTGGACAGGAAGAAACAGATAGCTGACATGGATGTGCCCTTTATCAACTACAGGGGCGAACCTATGCCATACTGATAGGGGGGTGGCTGTAGACAGAATATTCTGCAAAGCGTCTGTGATGCTGCAGAGAGATTCTGGTGCTGTTGAACAGCCGGAACCGGGAAATGGAATACTGTGAGGGATCGAATATGAGAAATGTAAATGTGGGGATACTCGGATGCGGAGTCATCAGCAATACCTATATCCGGGATATCAAACGCTTTTATCCCACCCTGCATCTGGCAGCCTGCGCAGATGTGAATGTGGAACTGGCAAAGAGCCATGCTGAGAAATATCAGATATCTGCAGGCTGTTCTGTGGAGGAGATGCTTGCCATGGAAGATGTGGAGCTGGTGGTAAACCTGACTCCGCCTCAGCTTCACACAGAACTGAATAAGAAAATATTAATGGCGGGAAAACATGTATTCTGCGAAAAACCCTTTGCGCCCACACCGGCCGAAGGGCGGGAAGTGATGGAGCTGGCGGATAGCAAAGGACTTTTTGTGGGCTGCGCTCCCGATACGTTCCTGGGCTCCTCCCTGCAGACCTGCAGAAAGATCCTGGATGACGGATGGATCGGAAAACCTCTCTATGTGACTGCCAATATGATGTCAAACGGTGTGGAAACATGGCATCCGGCACCTGCGAATTTCTACAGGCAGGGCGCAGGTCCGCTGTATGATATGGGTCCATATTATTTTACCGCCCTGGCAGCACTGCTTGGGCCTGTAAAACGGGTCAGTGCTTTTTCAGGCACCGGATTTCCTGCGCGGAACATATATACAGGGCCGCAGAAAGGGCAGGCGATACAGGTTGAGACACCTACCCATTATTCGGGAATTGCAGAGCTTGCGTCAGGAGTCATCGTGAGTATGAATATCAGTTTCGATATCTGGCATTCTAATCTGCCTATGTTTGAAATATATGGGACAGAGGGGACAATGGAGGTGCCGGATCCCAACATGTCCGGAGGCCGGCCAAAGGTCTACAGAAAGGAACGGACGCTGGATGTGCTGTATGACGACAGCGAGGAGACAAAAGCAAAGCAGAACGTCAGCGTGGAGCTGCCTGAACTGTATCCCCATATTGGGGAATACACCAGGGGGATTGGCGTGCTGGATCTGGCCTGTGCAGTGATCGAGGGAAGAAAGCCCAGAGTAAATGCTGAGATGGCCTGCCACGTGATCGAAGCGATCACAGGCATGATGGAGTCAGCGCGCGAAAGAAAAGTATATGAAATGGAAACTACCTGCGAAAAGCCGGAGCCTGTAAGGACCGGCATACCAGCGGGCAGAATATAAATAATAAAATATAAAGTGAGGTAAGAATTATGAGTGGAGTAGTTGGTACAGATTTAGTTTGTCAGGTTGGATTTATCGTAAAGGACATCAATGCCACAAAAAAGAAATGGGCAGAATTTTTGGGGGTTGAGGAACCGGAAGCAGCTCTCTGTGGTGAGTATGAGATCACCCAGACGGAATTTAAAGGTGAGCCTGCACCGGAGGCTAACAGCTACCTTGCATTTTTTGATGTGGGACCGGGTCTGCAGCTTGAATTGATCCAGCCTAATGAAGCACCTTCCACATGGAGAAATTATCTGAATGAGCACGGAGAAGGAATTCATCATGTAGCGTTCAATATTAAGGGAATGAAAATGCCTGAGGCTGTAAAACGCTGTGAAGATTTCGGCATGGTTCTGGAGCAGAAGGGTGAGTACGGTGATGCCAGCGGAAGATATACATACATGAATGGTTATAAAGATCTGAAGTGTATCATTGAGCTGCTGGAAAGTGATAGATGATCAGGAGGAGACGCGGATGAGACTGGGATTATCCAGCCCTCTGGAGCATAAAAGCCCCTGGGAATGGGCTGAAAAAATGCATCGGATGGGCTGCGGCTCTGTGAATTTCCCTGTGGATCACACCTGTGACCAGACACTTTTGGAACAATACGTGGAGGCGGCCGGCAAATATGATCTGATGATCGCGGAAGTGGGAGCCTGGTGCAATCCCATTTCCCCAGATGACAAAGTCAGGGAAGCAGCGTTTACAAGATGTGTAGAGCAGCTAAAGCTGGCCGATCAGATCAGTGCGAGATGCTGTGTGAATGTCTCAGGTTCCAGAGGGGAACGCTGGGACGGCCCTTATAAAGAAAATCTGACTGAGGATACCTGGAAACTGATGGTGAGAAGCATTCAGGAGATCATAGATACAGCAAATCCGGTAAATACATATTATACCATTGAGCCAATGCCATGGATGTACCCTATGGGTCCGGATGAATATTTAAAGCTGATCCATGATGTGGACAGGGAGCGGTTTGCTGTGCATATGGATGTGTTTAACTGGATCACTACTCCGGAGAGATATTTTTATCATGAAGATTTTATGGAGGAGTGCTTCCGTAAGCTGGGACCTCATATCAGAAGCTGTCATCTGAAGGATGTGATCCTGGAACAGGAATTCACCCTGCAGTTCAGGGAGACTGCCTGCGGCAGAGGATGTCTGAATCTGGAAAAGTATGCGCAATTGGCACGTGAGACAGATCCGGATATGCCGCTGATCATTGAGCATTTGGATGGGGATAATGCCTATCTGGAAAGCCTTGCCTATGTGAAACAGCGTTTTGGAGAGGCGGGTATTGAGGTATAAGATATACAGCCGGAGCGGATGGGAAATCAGAATCCCGCTGCTCCGGCTTTTTGTCATATTTTGCCCTTATAGTTGTAAACAAAGAGATTTTAGATTAGAATAAAGTCAAGGATTCAGCGGGTCTGCGCATTTACTGCGCGAGCCGTAAGAAAATATAAAGCTGCATAAAGAGGAGGATATTTTTATGGGATTTTCAGAAAATTTTTTGTGGGGAACGGCCACCGCTTCTTACCAGATAGAGGGTGGTGCTTTTGAAGGCGGAAGGGGTTACACGGTATGGGACGACTTTTGCAGGACTCCTGGTAAAGTCTTTTCCATGCATAACGGGGATGTGGCCTGTGATCATTACCACCGCTATAAAGAGGATGTGAAAATGATGGCGGATATGGGGATTCAGGCTTACCGTTTCTCCATTGCCTGGTCCAGAATACTACCGGAGGGAAAAGGGGAAGTCAGCCAGAGCGGGATAGACTTCTATAATGCGCTGATAGATGAACTTTTAAAATATAATATTAAACCTTGTCTGACACTGTTTCACTGGGATCTTCCTTTTGCTCTGCACCGTCTGGGAGGCTGGCAGAATCCGGAGATCGTGGACTGGTTTGCAGAGTACGCTGCTGTGGCGGCAAAGGCCTTTGGGGACAGAGTCAAATTCTTTATGACATTTAATGAACCTCAGTGTTTTGTGGGACTGGGACACGTGACCGGAGAACATGCACCGGGTAATCTTATGTCGCGCCGCAGTGTGCTGGAAATGGCTCATCACGTAATGATGGCCCATGGAAAAGCTGTACAGGCCATAAGAAGTCTGGTACCGGATGCACAGATTGGATACGCCCCCACTTCCAATCCGGTGATCCCTGCAACAGACAGCCCGGAAGATATTGAAGCTGCCAGAAAAGCATATTTTGCTGTGGAGGATAAGCCGGATTATATGTGGTCTGTGAGCTGGTGGAGTGATCCTGTGATGTTTGGAAGATATCCGGAGGATGGGTTAAAGCTGTTTGAAAAGGATTTGCCGGATTTTAAGCCGGAAGATTTGAAACTGATGCATCAGCCCCTGGATTTCTATGGACAGAATATTTACAACGGATATAAGGTGAAGAGTGACCATAAGGGAGGATGGGAGACTGTTCAGCGTCCTGTGGGATACCCCAGGACGGGCAACGGGTGGCCTGTGGTACCGGAATCTCTTTACTGGGGGCCGCGGTTCCTTTATGAGCGGTATCAGAAGCCTATTGTTATCACGGAGAATGGGTGCTGCTGCGCAGATGTAGTGTCCCTGGACGGTAAGGTCCATGATCCGAACAGAATCGATTTTTATCACAGATATCTGCGGGAACTTGGCCGGGCAATTGAGGACGGAGTAAAAGTAGATGCCTATTTTGCCTGGTCAGTGGTGGACAACTTTGAATGGGCCAAGGGGTACTCAGACAGGTTTGGCATGGTATATGTGGATTTTGAGACGCAGGAGCGTATCTTAAAGGATTCCGCATATTGGTATTCAGAAGTAATCAAAAATAATGGCGCAAACCTGGCAGATATTCATTAGGCAAACTTGCGCATACCTTATTCTTCGTTTTCTGTATTTTGTGATAAGCCAGTTGTGATTTTGGAATAGTGTGTTATAGTGAAACCAACATAAGAATACAGCAGGTCTGCACATAAACTGCGCTGACTGCAAAAAATGCAGGCAGGGTTTGCACACGTAGTCTGTACTGTAATAAGGAGGGACACTATGAAAAAGAAAATGATCATAACTGTACTGAGTCTTGCCGTTATGCTTGCGTTTTCAGGCTGTTCTGGCAAAGGGAGCGGGAAGGAAAACAACAATACGGAAAAAAATGCGGGAGCAGCAGGTGAAAACACTGACATCGCAGATAAAAAAGACAGTGACGGGGACAATGGGGATAGCACTGTGGATGCACAGGATGAAGCGGATGCACAGGGTAAATCGGATGTACATCAGGATAAAGCAGATGCATCCACAGGAAATCAGGAACTTTTGGCAATATCTGAGGCCTTTGTAAAAGATTTAGTGGAAGGCAGCGGAGACAATATCAAGACAGACTATGAGTACACAGAACAGATGAAGTCCGCAGTGGAGAGTGGTCAGATTCTGACAGCTTTTCAGGATACCCTGAAAGCGGTGGGGGAACTGAAAGAAATCCGGTCGGCATGGGAAGCAGATCCACAGTCCGGGTACAATATGGTTCAGGTGCCCTGTGATTTTTCTATACAGCCCCTGAATATGGTAGTCGCTTTTCAGGATGGCAGGATAGGAGGCGTTCATACGGATGTCTATCAGGAACAAAAAGAGACGGTATCCTTACCGGAAAATGTCACCGAGACGGATATGAACCTGAGTATAGCAGGCGGCCGCACACTGCCGGGAACATTTGCCGCTCCTAAAAATCTGAAAGAGTATCCCGCTGTTGTATTTGTACATGGTTCAGGCAGCAGTGACAGAAATGAGACAGCAGGACAGATCAAACCATTTCAGGATTTGGCATGGGGGCTTGCTGAGAGGGGAATTGCATCTTACCGTTACGATAAGATTTCTTATGTGTACGGAAAAGAATTGGCGGAAGATAAAGAGTTTACAGTCTATGATGAAACCGTTAATGATGCCGCTGCGGCGGTTAAGATGCTGCGCGAACAGGAAGGCGTTTCAAAAGTTTATGTGGTTGGACACAGCCAGGGTGCACTGATGATGGGGGCAATTGCCAGGGAAGGTCAGCCGGACGGCTGCATTATGATGGCAGGTCCGGCCAGGGGATTTGCGGATACGATTCAGAGGCAGTATGAATTCCTTCAGAGTCTGGATCCTGATCCTTCAGAGCAGGATAAGGCAGTTTATGAGCAGGGCTTAGCGGCAGCGGAGCAGATGAAAAATATTGATTCTCTGCCCGATGACGCAAGAATTATGGGACAGACAAAAACATATATGAAAAGCATTCTGGACTATGATGCAGTAGCGGAGGCGGCAGACATAACAGTGCCGGTCCTTGTCCTGCAGGGTGAGGAAGATTATCAGGTGACAATGGATGATTTCCGGATTTGGGAGGAAAACTACGAGGGGAAGGATAACTGGCAGTTTGTGTCTTTCCCGGGCCTGTCTCATATGTTCACGGAAGGAAAATATGAGGAAGGTCCTGCCAGCTATCAGGGAGCAAAGCATATTCCTGATAAGGTGACGGAGACAATTGCGGGATTTATCAATGAATAGCTGTGAATAAAATATTGCATCTGTTATGCAGACAATCATCAGGTTAGGGATGATTGTCTGTTTTTTATATCATTGGAAAAGAGTTCTATCTCTCGGTAAATGGAAAGTTGTTCATTTTACTTGACAGGCTAGTATATACTAGCTACAATAAAGTAAAGGGCTAGTGAATGCTAGCTGAACGACAGATGACCTGAACGGAGAAAGGGATAGGGAAGAGTATGGAGAAATCACAGTTGGAGCAGTATCTTAGCGACGGGGTTGAAAATATTATGAAAGGAATGAGTAAGACGTTTCTCACAAATCCTAAATCTGCAGTGTTTTTTATGAAATATGCCCAGGCGGCCGGGGCTGCAGCGGAGAAACGCAGAGCTGCAAAACAGAACGGGGAACACATTCCTCCTTTTTTGATCGCCAGTATTACCAGCCAGTGCAATCTTCGCTGCAAGGGCTGTTATGCATGGGCAAACCATACCTGCGGCGGCGGAACAAAGCAGGACGGTCTGCGCGCGGAACAGTGGGATGATATTTTTTGTCAGGCGGAGGATATGGGAGTGAATTTTATTCTGCTTGCAGGAGGAGAGCCTCTGATGAGGCCTGATGTGCTTAAAATGGCGGGGAGGCGAAAAAACATCTTGTTCCCTGTTTTTACTAATGGTACTATGATTAGTAAAGAGATTCTGTCAGGCAGCAGGAATGTTGAACCGGACTCTGGGGAACCTCAGACAGGCTCAGAGGATGTGGATACATATCTGCAGATGTTTATGGACAACAGGAATCTCCTGCCGGTCCTCAGCATTGAGGGTGACAGGCAGATGACAGATACCAGAAGAGGTGCCGGAATTTATGATTGTCTGATACAGACTATGGAGGAGCTGAAGGCACGGAATATCTTGTATGGGGTGTCCATAACCGTGACAAAGGAGAACATGGAGGAGGTTACTGCGGATGTATTTCTTCAAAAGCTTTCTCTGCTTGGCTGCAAAGCGGTCATCTATGTGGAATATGTGCCTGTAGACAGGGATACGGTGAATTTGGCCCCGGACGATAAGGACAGGACATTTATGGCCGCCAGACTTGATATTTTACGAGAAACGCAGAGGAATATGCTGCTGATCTCCTTTCCAGGGGATGAGAGAGCGTCCGGAGGCTGCCTTGCAGCAGGGCGGGGTTTTTTCCATATCAATGCCAAAGGGGGAGCAGAGCCTTGTCCGTTTTCTCCTTATTCGGACACCAGCCTGCAGGATATAAGCCTTAGGGAGGCCATGAACTCACCGCTGTTTAGCAGACTGAGAGAAAATGGAAATCTTGCAGAGACACATAAAGGGGGCTGCGTATTGTTTGAACAGGAGCAGACCGTAAAAGAATACCTGAAAGGGATATGATAAAGTTATGTCAACGAAAGAGCGGATCGTGGAGGAGGCCCTGACTCTTTTTTCGAGCAGAGGGTATCAGGGAACCAGTGTGAAAAATATTGCGGATGCGGTGGGAATCAGGGACAGTTCCCTGTATAAGCACTTTAAAAGCAAAAAAGAAATATTTGAGACTATTGTGGAGGAGATGGCTAAGAGGATGGAGGCCATGAGCCATACCTTTGGCCTTCCGGATGACACCTCTGTGGAGGCGGCAGCATTTGCTTACGGAGGGATAACCGAGGATGAACTGGTGGAGCTGAGCAAAAATGTCTTTCTGTTCTACCTCCGTGATTCCTTTGCGGGAAGGTTTCGCAGAATGTTGACCATAGAACAGTACCGGGACAGAGAAATTGCAGCAGTATACAGGAAGATTTATATGGAGGACAGTATCCGTTATCAGACGGTTTTGTTTGAGGAGATGATACGTCAGGGTGTATTTGCAGAAGCGGATGCCAGGGCTATGGCAATTAATTTTTACGCTCCTATATTTTTCCTTCTGAATAAATACGACAGTCAGGACTGCGATGTGGAGGAAGGGCTTGGGGAACTGGAACGTCAGGTAAGAGAATTTGCCCGCATATACCATAAATAATGAAAGGGCAGAGAAAGAACACCATTTGCCTGAATTGCCGGGATATCAGAAGAAGCGGGGGAGTGATAGAGATTGAGGAATGACAGATTTATTAAAGAGGCCAGGATTGACTGGGATAAAATAGATGAGGACAGCTATTTGAGGGGAATACCTGTTATCAGCAGTACAGACAGTGTTTTATTTGACAATAATATCGTGTTTTTTGTCGGGGAGAATGGAACCGGGAAATCCACACTTTTGGAGGCGGTCGCAGTAGCCTACGGTTTCAACCCCGAAGGTGGGACAAAGAATTACAATTTTTCTACTTTTGAAAGCCATTCGGAGCTTTACCGGGCAGTTTCGCTTGTAAAGGGGACGAAACGTCCAAGGAGCAGTTATTTTCTTCGGGCAGAGAGCTTTTATAACGTGGCCACCAAGGCAGAGGATTACAGGGAGCCTGGGGAAGATCCCAATGTCTATTATGCCCGTTATGGAGGAAAATCCCTGCATGAACAGTCCCATGGAGAGAGTTTTCTGGCTTTGATACAGGGGACATTTGGAGAGGAAGGCATGTTTATACTGGATGAACCGGAAGCAGCCCTGTCTCCTCAGAGACAGCTTACCCTTCTTTTGTATATTCACAGAATGGCCCAGAAAGGTTCCCAGTTTATTATCGCAAGCCACTCCCCCATTTTGCTGGGGATTCCACAGGCAAAAATTCTGTCCTTTGATGACGGCATAATACATGAATGCAGATATGAGGAAACAGAGAGTTATCAGGTGACGGAAATGTTTATTAACAGCCGGGAGTATTTGCTTCACAGGCTGCTGACAGAGGGTGAGTAAAGGCATATGCATAACAACATGGGTGATACAAAGAAGAAGAATACAAAGAAAAATAATACAAAAAATAAAAGTAGTAAAAGAAACAGAAGGACACAATTGCTTCAGTGTTTGGCAGGAATGGCGGTGGGAGGTGCCGGTGGGTACTTTGGCATGAAGTATGTGGAGAAGATGCACGGGGGATCTCTGAAACCAGCGGAAATTCTCGTAGGATTGATCTGGCTGGTGATCTGTCTTTATGCAGCGGCTTTTTTACACGTTATTGTACACGAGGCAGGACATCTTGTCTGCGGACTTCTGAGCGGATATAAATTTTCTTCTTTCCGTGTGGGAAGGATCATTGCGGCAAAGAAAAAGGATGGAATAAGATGGGGACGTTATTCCCTGATGGGAACCGGCGGACAGTGTCTGCTGGCTCCGCCGGAGTTAGTGGATGGGAAGATGCCATATATCCTGTATAATCTGGGAGGGAGCCTTTTTAATCTGCTCCTTGCCTTGGCTGCCCTGCTTCTTTGTCTGGGAGTGGAAGGGCATGGTTATCTACAGATTTTGTTTATGGCACTTTTTATTGTAGGCATCTTTCTTTCGTTGATGAATGCAGTTCCTCTGCCGGTGGGAGGCGTGAACAATGATGGATACAATGCTTTATATCTGGGAAAAGATAAAGAAGCTGTGAGTTGTTTCTGGCTGCAGCTCAAGATAAATGAACAGCTTACCCTGGGAAAGCGCCTCAGGGATATGCCCGGGGAGTGGTTTGCGCCTGTACCGGAGGAGAAGTGGAGTAATGCCATGTGTGCTTCTACGGAAGTCCTTGCAGTCAGCCGTGCCATTGATGAAAAAGAATTTGGCACAGCCCTTAAAATGGGGGAAAAGCTATTGGAGAAAGCAGCCGGACTTATAGGAATTCAAAGATATGCGCTGAAGGGGGAAATGATTTTCTGCAGACTTATGCTGGATGGGCCGGGAGAAGAACTTCGCAGAGAATACAGGGAGAAAGGATTTCAGGAGTTTCTGAAGCGTTCAGTCTACATGTTGTCTGTTCTACGTCTTCAGTACGCCTGCAAACGAATACTCGACCCGGATGAGGAGGCGGCACAAAAATGTCTGGAGCTTTTTGATAAGGTGAGCAGACGCTATCCTTTTGATGGGGATAAGGAGAGCGAGAGAGAATTGATTTCTAATATAGACAATGTTGACAGCAGTCTATTGACTGGTCTGGATGAATAGGAAAGGGGTAATATGCTGTTTTTAGAGGAGACTTTGAAAGAAATTGCCAGCCTGGCGATTCTATTGTTTGAATATATCGGTGTAGTGGTTATTATCTTTGCCGGTATCCGCGGGATTATTCACTATATAAAACGGGATCCCAATACAAAATTGCTACTTGCAAAAGGCCTTGCCATGGGATTGGAGTTTAAACTGGGGAGCGAGATTCTGCGTACTGTTGTTGTCAGGGATCTGTCGGAAATTTATATTGTAGCCGGCATTATTGTACTGCGGGCCATTTTGACGATCCTGATTCATTGGGAAATTAAAAATGATGAGGGTGAGCCGTAACAATAACGTGGAATAGAACATTGACGTGAAAAGAAGCACCGGGAAACGAAAAAACTGCCGTGATGATTTTCTGTATTATAAAGCAGATAACCATCACGGCAGTTTTTAGTTAATAAAACGGTTTTAAGAAAGGATAATTTATACAATGTATTTTATTGATTTCTGTAATATGACGGACTATGTCCCAGAGTCCTTTTAAAGACTTTGAAAAAGTGTGATTCGTATTCGTATCCGAGCAGGTACGCAATTTCCTTGTAGGGCATATCCGTCTGCGTAATAAATTCAACCGCTTTTTCCATTTTTAGTTTTTCAATATACTGATGGGGGGATAATCCCAGTTTTTTCATAAAACAGCGATACAATTGAGAGGCGCTGATATTGCATTCCTCGGCTAAATCCTGTACCTGCAGCGGGATACGGAAATTGTGTTCTATAAAGCGGGTGGCAATGGTAATGTAATTCTGCGTGACAGGACTCTTGTCAGCATCAATATAGTTGATAATGCAGGCAGCCACCTGATAAAAATGACCTAAAAGAGTTTCCTGTGCCCTCTGAGGATATCGTACTTCCTTGAACATGGTTTCCATGTGAGACAGCAGGCAATCGTCTTTGTCATAGTGAAATGTCAGGCTGTCTTCGTGAAGGTTCATGCGTTTGAGAAAATACTCGGCTTTCCTGCCCGAAAATCCGATCCAGTATACACTCCAGGGATCCTCTTTGTCAGCTTGATAGATAACGGTGGTCCGGGGCGGAACGAGAAATCCGTCTTTGTCGTGGAGATGGTATGTGCGTCCATTGACCTGATATATCCCTGAGCCGGACACGATATAGTGAAAAATGTAATACTCTCTCCAGTCATATCCATAAGTATAGCCGGCAGAATTCCTGGAAAATCCCACATTTTTTATGACAATATCCAAGTCCTGCGCCATATCTTTCTCTTCCAGAAAAAAATCATTGGTAAACATGATAATCCTCCATTAGCCTGTCTGTATATATGCGATGATCTATCTGTCCTGTTCCTCTGTACCAGTATATTCCTGTTAAACTAAGAATGCAAGAAATGTATAATGAAATAATAGATTTGTTGATGATAATAATAAATAAAAACAATTATAATATTAGCTATAAACAGCGGATATTAAAAAAGAAAAATGTACATGTACAATCAAAACAAGAAAAAATATTAATAATAAAAAAAGGAGAATGTAAAAATGTATAAGAAAAAAATGGTAAAAATGCTGGCCTTGGGGACAAGCCTTATACTTGGTACTGCGATATTGGCAGGATGCGGAAGCGGTAAAGGGAAAGAAGCAGGAGAAGAACAGAACAGTAAAGTTACGCTTACCTTTTCTATATGGGATAAGCTTCAGCAGGAGGGGATGCAGAATATGGTGGATGCTTTTGAAAAGGAGAATCCGAATATTCATGTTAAGGTAGAATATACTCCCTGGGAGCAATATTGGACAAAACTTCAGGCGTCAGGGACAAGTGACAGTCTTCCGGATGTCTTCTGGATGCACCCGGAACAAGTATATACATATGCAGAAGGGGGCAAGCTGCTTGATATGAGCAGTAAAATTGAGGAAAGTTCTGTGACAGACCTGAGCAAATTCCCTCAGAATATTAACGATGATTTTAATGTGGACGGCAGACAGTATGCGATTCCGAAAGATTATTCCACCTTTGGATTATGGTATAACAAGGATCTTTTTGATGCTCGTGGTATGGCATATCCGGATGATACCTGGGATTGGAATAAACTGAAAGAGGCCGCTGCACAGCTGACTGACAAGGAAAACGGCGTTTATGGAATGTTGGTCCAGTATAATACAAATGATGCTGCATATCATTATATCTGGCAGAATGAAGGGGATATCATCAATGAGGAGGAGACAAAATCGCTGTATGATGACAAAAATACAATAGAAGCCATTGAGTATATGGTGGATTTTATCGAGAAGGGATACTCTCCGACCATGACAGATTACGCAAATACCACTGCAGACCAGTATTTTGAATCCGGAAAGGCAGCAATGCATATCGGTGGGTCATGGATGGCAAGTGAATATCTGGGGATAGACGGACTGAACTGTGACGTGGCGCCTTTAGCCAAGGGGAAGATCAGGGCAGACCTCTGCGGAGGTATGGGATACAGTATTGCTGCTAATACAAAGAATCCTGAGGAAGCCTGGAAATTCGTGGAGTTTTTGTCTGGTGAGAAGGCGAACACTATACAGTCAGAATCAGGTGCGGCAATATCTGCCTATAAAGGAACACAGAAACCATGGCTGGAGCGCTTTCCTGACATCCATGCCCAGGTGTTCGTAGATGCATCCGAATATGGATTTTCCAGCCAGTATTGTGCCACCAGAAGCGAGTGGGTAAATATAGAAGAGGATTACATGACACAGATTTTTTCCGGTACACTTCCCGTGGAGGAAGGATGCAAAACTCTTGCCGGGAAAGTAGATGAGATTTTACAGTAACAGTAAAACTTATAAGACTATAAGAGGAAGAAAATATGGCCGGTGGGACTTCCTGCCGGTCAGGGGAGGCAAAATATGAAAAGAAAACAGATAAAGAGATATATGTGGGCATATGGATTTATTGCTCCCAGTCTCATTCTGATTTGTGTGTTGAATTTATGGCCGATTCTACAGACGTTCTATTTCAGTTTGAATGAGGTCAGGGGATTTCAAAGCCCGGTATTTGTGGGGCTGTCCAATTATATGACCTTGTTTGGGGATGAGGAATTCTGGAAGTCACTTGTGAATACCTGCATTTATACTGTTGTTACAGTGCCTGTAGGGGTGATTCTGTCCTTGATCACTGCTGTATTCCTAAATGCTTCCATTAAGGGAAAGTCCTTTTTCAGGGTACTGTATTTCCTTCCGGTGATCTCAGCGCCTGCTGCTGTGGCTATGGTCTGGCGGTGGCTGTATAATTCGGATTTTGGACTCATTAACTATATACTGTCCGTATTACACATTCAGGGACCAAACTGGATCGCGGATTCCCGGGTTGTTCTGGGATCGGTGATGATAGTGGGGATCTGGTCCTTGGTGGGATATAATATGGTTATTCTTCTTGCAGGTCTCCAGGATATTCCTGGGTCTTACTATGAAGCGGCTCAGATTGACGGCGCAGATTCTTTGAAACAGTTTCTACATATTACGGTGCCTCTGGTGTCGCCCACACTATTTTTTGTGGTACTGACCACAATGATCAGCTCTCTTCAGGTATTCGACCATATCTACATGATGCTTGACAGTACCAATCCAGCATTGAAATCCGGGGAGTCTATTGTATATCTGTTTTATAAATATACCTTTGCAAATAATAATAAAGGCTACGGTTCAGCCATTGCCACTGTTCTTCTGTTCCTTGTTATGCTGCTGACAGTGATTCAGATGAAGGTGCAGAAAAAATGGGTTCATTATCAGTGACGGGAGGAGAAGAATGGAGACAACAGTAATTACGGAAATCTGCAGGGATATCTGGGCTGTCAATGAGCTGGATAAAATAACAATGTATCTGATTAATGGGACAGAATCCGCACTTTTGATAGATACAGGCCTGGGAATCACTGATTTAAAGAAAGTAATTCGGGAGAAATGCGGGGATAAACCGGTGACGGTTGTTAATACACATGCGCATTTGGACCACAACTCGGGAAATAATCAATTCCAGACAGTATACGTGGGCAGGTTTGATGAACCTTTTTCCCATACTTCAGTGGGAGAGCGGGAGCGCAGGGTAATAGAGGAGATGTATTTTGATGGTGCTGCAGAAGGTGACATAGACAGAAAAAAGTGGATGCCCGGTACAGCACCCAAAGTCAGGACACTGAGGGATGGGGATAAACTGGATATAGGCGGTTATATCTTTAGAGTTCTTGAGATACCAAGCCACAGCATTGGTTCTATTGCGTTACTGGAAGAAGAAAAATCATGGCTGTTTACCGGTGACGTATTGTTGACATGGGAAGTGTGGGGACATTTGGGCATAGGAATGTTAAGCCCGTCAGTGACCTTGTGTGAATATAGGGAAAGCCTCAGAAAGCTGAAAAGGTATGTGGATAAAACAACGATCATCTTTCCGTCTCACGGCAGGAGAGAGAGTCCCGAAGGGTGCAGCCAGTTCCGGCTCTGCCCTGAAATCATCAATATTTATCTGGAGGGGATCACAAAAATTATTGAGGGTGAATGGCGGGGTGAGCGTTATGAGTCTAGATTTCACGACGGACTGGTTAAAACGTTCAAACTGGGTGGAATTGTATATGATGAAGACAGAATCGGTTAGCAGCACATGGCTTGAAAGCTGCTTTAGGAAGGAGTGAAAATCGTGAAGAAAAAATCAGTTGGAAGTCATCTGGCTATATATCTGCTGCTGACAATAGGGGCTATTGTTATGGTATTTCCCTTTGTGTGGAGTGTACTGACTTCTTTTAAATCGCTTTCTGAATCATTAAAGGTACCTCCCGCCATTTTTCCTGAAGGCTGGAATGTTATGAATTACAGGGATGTGTGGAGCGCGCTGCCTTTTGGAAGTTTTTTTGCCAATACGGCGCTCATGATCGTGTTTAGAATCTTATTTTCAACAATTTTAAGTGCCCTAGCTGCTTATGCATTTGCGCGGATGGAATTTCCGTTTAAGAATCTGCTGTTTGTTCTTGTACTTATGCCTATGATGGTGCCGTCTCAGATCTTTATACTGCCTCAGTACCTAATCGTGTCGGACTTGGGCTGGCAGAATACAATAAAGGCCCTGGTAATTCCGGGAATGGCCAGTACCTTCGGTATTTTTCTGTTGAGGCAGTTTTTCATGGGAATTCCCAGGGAGCTGGAAGAGGCGGCTGTGCTGGACGGATGTAATCCGGGACAGATTTTTTTGAAGGTCATGCTGCCGCTGGCAAAATCAGGGATAGCTTCACTGGCTATTTTTACGGCACTTTTTGCTTATAAAGATCTGCTGTGGCCTTTGGTAGTCAATACATCGGTGGAAAAGATGCCGCTTTCCTCTGGGCTGGCCATGCTTCAGGGGCAATATACAACGAATTACCCACAGCTTATGGCAGGATCTGTGATTGCAATTATCCCCATGGTGATTCTGTTTCTTCTTTTTCAGAAGCAGTTCGTAGAGGGAATTGCAACTACAGGGACTAAGGGGTAAAAAGTATAAACAAAAACACTTAAAAAAATTGACAAAGACCTATTTCTGTGCTAAACTGGACAAGCGACAGTGGAAGTAGGTCTTTTTTTTGTGCCTAATTTTCAGGAGTAAAAGAGATCTTGTCGCAGGAAACCGAAACGTTGCATGCGGCAGAGACGTGAATCTGCCGGAGATAAAAGACACATGGAGGTGGAGAAGTCGTGCGCGTAAAAATAACATTGGCATGTACTGAATGTAAACAGCGTAATTACAACATGACAAAGGAAAAAAAGAACCATCCGGAACGTATGGAGACAAAAAAATACTGTAAGTTCTGCAAGGCTCACACTATGCACAAAGAAACCAAATAATTGGGCTCGAGAGGTGAAGCTATGGATGCAGAAAAGAAAGTAAAAGCTCCTAAGAAGAACTGGACCAAAGGACTTCAGGCTGAATTCAAGAAGATCATCTGGCCTGACAGGCCGACGCTGGTAAAGCAGACCGTTGCGGTTGTAGTGATCACTGCCATTCTGGGAGTGCTCATTGCCGTGATTGACAGCGGAGCCCTGCAGATTCTGAATCTATTAATCAAATAAGGACAAGGTGAATTTATGTCAGAGACAAATTGGTATGTTGTGCATACCTATTCAGGGTATGAGAACAAGGTAAAAGCCAACATTGACAAGACAATTGAAAACAGACACCTGGAAGATCAGATTTTGGAAGTCCGTGTTCCCATGGAGGACGTTGAGGAAATGAAAAACGGCCAGAAAAAACTGGTGCAGAAGAAGATGTTTCCGGGCTATGTCCTTATTAACATGGTGATGAATGATGACACCTGGTATGTCGTAAGAAATACACGTGGTGTTACAGGATTCGTTGGTCCGGGGTCAAAACCGGTTCCCTTGACAGAGGAAGAGATGGACCGTCTGGGCATCCGGAACGTAACCGTCCAGGTTGACTTTGAAGAGGGTGACAGTGTTGTTGTTACAGGCGGTGTTTGGAAAGATACTGTGGGCGTTGTCCAGAGCATCAATGAAGCAAAGCAGATCGTAACAATAAATGTTGAGCTGTTTGGCCGCGAAACGCCAGTAGAAATCAGTTTCGCAGAAGTTAAGAAAATGTAACGAAGATGAAAGGGCCATACGTCACATGGCTCGTGGGAGGGAAATCCCCGACATTACCACATAATTAGGAGGTGCCGAAAATGGCAAAGAAAGTAACAGGCTATATTAAATTACAGATTCCTGCTGGAAAGGCAACACCAGCACCACCGGTTGGACCTGCTCTGGGTCAGCACGGTGTAAACATTGTACAGTTTACAAAGGAATTCAATGCGAGAACAGCAGATAAGGGTGATCTGATCATCCCGGTTGTTATCACAGTATATGCGGACAGAAGTTTCAGCTTTATAACCAAAACTCCGCCGGCAGCAGTTCTGTTGAAGAAAGCCTGCAACCTGAAATCCGGTTCAGGTGTTCCGAACAAAACTAAAGTCGCTACAATTTCCAAGGCTAAGATCCAGGAAATCGCAGAGATGAAAATGCCGGACTTAAATGCAGGTTCCTTAGAAGCAGCAATGAGCATGATTGCAGGTACTGCAAGAAGTATGGGAATCACTGTAGAGGAATAAGGCCAGGCCTTGCCTTTTGAACTATTGAAACGAACGTGGGAGGGACATTCCCGCAATTACCACTAGGAGGTTATTTAATATGAAACGCGGAAAGAAATATGTAGAGGCTGCAAAAGCAGTTGATCGCGCAAACTTATATGATACAGAAGAAGCTATCGCTTTAGTTAAGAAAACAGCAGTAGCTAAATTTGACGAAACAATCGAAGCTCATATCAGAACAGGTTGTGACGGACGTCATGCAGACCAGCAGATTCGTGGTGCAGTTGTACTGCCTCACGGAACCGGTAAAACTGTTCGTGTATTAGTATTTGCAAAGAATGCCAAAGCTGACGAGGCTCAGGCTGCAGGTGCAGACTATGTTGGAGCTGAGGAACTGATTCCGAAGATCCAGAACGAAGGCTGGTTAGATTTTGATGTTGTTGTTGCTACACCGGATATGATGGGTGTTGTTGGACGTCTGGGTCGTGTACTCGGACCGAAAGGCTTAATGCCAAACCCGAAAGCCGGAACCGTAACAATGGACGTTACAAAAGCTATTCAGGATATCAAAGCTGGTAAGATTGAATATCGTCTTGATAAAACAAACATCATTCACGTGCCAATCGGAAAAGCTTCTTTCACAGAGGAGCAGTTAGCGGACAACTTCCAGACGCTCATGGGAGCTATCACAAAGGCTAAGCCAAGCACACTGAAAGGTCAGTACCTGAAGAGTGTAACACTCGCTTCCACAATGGGACCGAGCGTTAAGCTTAACCCGGTTAAGTTAGCTCAGTAATAGATGAAACACAGGCGGCCTGCCGTATTGAACACTCAATACGGCAGGCCGCTTTTTATATGGGCAGTATAATGGAGACTTGAAAGATATGTCCTTCTTTTGTGAATTCCACAGTTCCATGGTACTGCTGGACCACTTTTTTCACAGATTCCGTACCGATTCCCGGACCGTCATGTTTGGTCGAATGAAAGATTCCGTTTTTTTCTTTTAACGGATTGGAAAACGTATTCTCAAACCGGACTAAAAAACCGGATTCTCTGTATGTGCCCCATATTTTTATAAAGGGATGATCTGTCTGGCACTCCCTGCAGGCCTCATAGGCATTTTCCAGTAGATTTCCGAAAAGGATAGAGATATCGGTGTCCTCCATGGAAAGCTCTACGGGCATTTCCAGAGTGACCTGGAAGGATATATGATGAGCGCTGCATTGGCTCTTATAATACTGTAGCAGAGCATCGGCAATGGGGTGGCTGCAGTAGGTTTCCCTGTGGTATGATGTCTGGCTGACCTCACAGCTTGACAGATAGCGCATAGCCTGCTCGGCCTCCCCGTTTTCCAGAAACTGATACAGGGTACGGAGATGATGGCGCATATCGTGCCTCTGACGCGCAGATTCGGCTATCTTCTCTGTCAGCTTATCGTAGTGGACTTTCTGAACCGCAACCTGCGTGGACAGTCTCTTTTTTTCTTCCTCATAAAAATGATTCAGCCTGTACGCTTCGGTCAGTTGTGACCAAAGGAAGAAGGCGCCGGCTGTCACCGCAATTAGGCTGCAGTATTCCGGAAAGAATCCTCCATATTTTGGCTCGTACAGGGGGAAAATCCTGTCGGACCAGAGGCATACACATACAATGCTTGTGAGGACCGGCACAAAGGAGGAATATCCTTCCTTACAGACGGCGGCATACACAAGATTAAGTGTAAGATATAGTGAGACAAGAATTTTCACAGCCGTGACAGAGCATGAAAAGATATAATGTACCATTGGTGAGGCATTTCCGAAAGTACCGTATATAAATGCCGCAGCGCTGAAAAGCAGTAAAAAAATAGAAAATACCCGGTACCCCTTTGCGCGGCAGTTTAAAAAGACGTTCTGCAGATAAACGTACAGGAAATAAATGGCGTATGTGGTAAATAACTCCAATCCGTACCAAATGGTTTTTTCTGTACTGAAAAAAGTATAAAATACCGGATAGCATATGTAGACAGTTACCAACAGAGACATCAATGAAAAAAGCCCTGCCCTCTTATCCCGCAGCTTCAAAAAGAAATAGGCGGAAAATACACACAGCAGTAACACAAGAATAATCACCGCACTGTGCAGGAACAGCCTGACATGCTGATATTCCCACACATTTTCCTCCAAACCGAATATGGGCGGATAAGTCATACCGCTGTAAAAGTGGCTGTGATTGGCAGTTTGGATCAGTATTTCTGTGGGGCCTTTGGCAGGGAAGGAGATAGTCTTTATTCCGGTTTCTCTTTGTCCATTGTCAGGATCGCCCATGACTGCAAGCAGCGTGTCGTTGACATACAGTCGGTAGGAGGAGAAAATTTCAGGCAGATACAGAGAATACACCCTGCTTTTTTCGGGCAGTTCAATACACAGTCTGTAGGCTGCTTCCCCATAGGGGGACTTTTCTTTATTTCCCATGGAAAAATCGTTGTATTTTCCTATGGTAATGAATTCCATAGGTATGTCGGGGAGTCCCTGTTTAAAGTCGTCAGGGGTGAGGCTGGCCTCGGGATAGAACTGCCACTGATTGGTAAGATAAAACAAGTCATCCTTTAGGGAATTCTCGTCAAGGCAGAGAACTCCGCTGATGGGCTGAAGGCAGTTGTCAGTGTACTTATTGTCTTTCTTATAGAAAAAGAATAAGATCAAAGAGAAACAAACGGTACTGATGAAAAAAGCTATTACGGTTCGCAGCAAATTTTTATGCAGTCTCATGTTTTACTTCTTCACCCGCTTTCTTTTAGACAGCAAAATATATACGGTAGGGAGCGCCGCAGCGGATATGAGCAGTAAGGCAGCGGGGACCACTTTTCTTTTGACGGGATTTCTTTGTGCGGACTCATCCTCGTATTTCAGTTCATAAAAACCAGATGCCTGTATTTCAAATGACGCATAACCATTTATTTCTGTTATCTCGATATCTGTCTTTTTGCCGTCCAGATATAATGTGTCAGGCAGTGTGTGTCCGCTTATTGGCACAGTCACCTTCATACCGGAATCAGGAAAGACTTCTATATTATTTACCAGTATACGCAGCCGGAAAGAAAGTTTATCTGATCTTGTGATCTGAACAGCCAGGAGGTCCGAGTCTTTGAGGTCCAATTTTTTCAGAAATGAAGAGGGTATCTTTATCGTGATATTTTCACCGGTAAAGGGAATGTAATCACCGTATGTTTTATATAGATAAGATAATCTTGTACCTGATATTTCTGTAAGACCTTTTTTGACTTTTTCTTCCGGAACCAAAGAGGCGGTGCTGCTTGCCGGGGTGCTTTCTGCGTTTTCAGAGGATTCCCCGGAAGTACCTGACTGAGTACCTGGGACACTGTTTTTGTTTTGAGTGTCACTGTCCTTTGCTGCGTCATCAGTGGCAGGTTCTTCCGGTTTTGCTTGGATATCCCCACCAGGACTGCCGGATTGTGTGCTGCCGGGAGGTGAATTATCCCCCGGCTGCTGTGTGGAGCATCCTTGGGAAGGCGCCTCTTGGCCGGGCTGCTGTGTGGGGGATTCTTCGGAAGGTGCCTCTTGACCGGGCTGCTGTGCAGGCGGCTTTTCTAAAGGTGCATTTCCGTTTTCATGTGAAGGGGGCGCCGGCTGGTTGATTTCCGGGGATTCGGGAGTTTCTGTGGAGTCCCCGCCGTCACGGTTGCCTTCTATGGAAGAGTATTCTGTATTCGTGCCGTCATCCAGGACGCATATAATATTGCTGTAAGCGCCCTGTGTCTTAAAGTAAAAATAATAATATTTGTTCAAATGCAGTTTGCTGCGGCTGATAGAAATGCTTCCAGGCGATATATTTATGAAGCTGGTATCGTCACAGTGCGTAAACTGACTGTAGGGGATTGCGTCTTCTTCAAGGGGAACCTCACTTTCAAAGTAGTAAATGTCCAGGTCAGACCAAGGGGAAGGGACTCTGGATAGTTCCGCTGTAAAGGAATCGGAAAAAACGGCAGTTATGTAGAAGTTCCAGCTCTCTCTGTCAGAGACATATAAAGTTTTTTCGTAGTGGGCCAGCTCATCTGCCAAAAAGTATTGATCTGCAAAGTTCTCGTTGATCCTTATAGTGAGCGGAACTTTATAGGTTCCCTCACGGCTGATGTCCACAGAGGAGAAGTCCCAGTCCAGATCAAGTATGGCTGAATGCATCAGATCAGAAGTAACTCCTATCCAATGGCTGTAGAATGAGGAGTTGAGATTTTCCATATAATCTTCGTCGTCTTTGTAAACAATCTCCGGGCCGATCAGTGCATTTAGTGGAGTTACTGCGTTCAAATTCACGATTTCTCTCTTCTCATCTTTGGGAAAAATATTGAGAAAGACGTGTACAGTGGGGAGCTGCAGTCCTTCTGCCAGCCGAAATCCGTCGGGCACAATAACTTTTCCGATTAGTTCATACCTGCCGGGTATATTATTGTCAATGGAAAAGTGTATGTTATCATATTCAGATTCTGTCTGCGGCTGTCCCTCAATATACCAGTCCATCCGCAGGAGAAATACTTTATCCGCAGAGAGTATAAATTTATTTTCCGTGCAGGCGGTTACGGTCAGATTGGACAGGTCTTCTATGATATCGGAGATATATTCGTCTTCTCCTGAAAAAGCTGAAAATTCCATATAGCTTTCATAATTTTCATTGGGGTCAAAAGAACCAAGGATAATATCCGTTGATTCGGCCTGTACCGGTACAACCAGGACAGCAGTCAAAAGCAGAATGAATGTAAAAATAGCTGGAATTTTCTCTCTCATATTTTTCTCCTAAATTCTTTCAAAGGCAACCCGGAGATAGGCTGATTTGGTATCTCGAATTTTGTTTCTGCTCACAGGTATCTGTTCTCCGTTCAGCAGAGTGAGCGTATCTTTATCCATACTTTTTATTTTTGAAAGGTTGACCAGTATGCCTCTGTTACAGCAAAAGAACCTGTAGTCCTTCAGCAGCGGCTGAGTAAGCTCAGAGAAGGAGGTTCTTGAGGAGACGGTTACCTGGATATCCTGCATGTGGATGATCGTGTTTCTGCATGAAGTTATGATATAATAAATCTTGGAATAGGGAATATCCAGATCCTGCCTGTCAGACTTTACGTGGAGATAGCGCCGGGACAGTATGATCTGTTCCAGACATGGATCCAGTATCTTTTTAACTGCGTCTTTCTTCAATGGTTTCACAATATAACGCCAGGCCCGTACATCGTAACCCTCCGCCATATAGTCAGGGCTGGTTGTGAGAAAGATAATAAAACAGTTGGGGTCTTTTTTCGCTATGTATCTGGCCGCTGTCATTCCGTCCATTTCTTTTAAATAAATGTCCATGAAACAAATGTCAAATTCATCTTTTTCAAAACCCTCCAAGAATTCTTCGGCACTTTTGTACTCGCATAATTCCGTTTTAAAGTCAAGTGTATGTAAATAAGGAATTAGGGCATCCTTTACCTCTTCTCTGTCCTTTTCCTCGTCATCTATTATTGCAATTTTCAAATTAAACACCTCCAGACATAAATCTCCACTATTATTATACCATGTAAACCCTTGGTGTGTATTTACCATTCCGACAACAAAGTACGAATTCGTGCTCTGTTTAATGGGGTTTACTGCGTTGCAGCCATTCAGCGGGTCTGTGCGTCTGTTGTGCTGACTGCATATATGATTTTTTAATATACAAGCAAAATATAAGCACAAAAAGCAATTCTGCTTATATTTTTGTTCATAACTGTAAGCTGATGATGTTACACTGCATTATGTATATAGTTTGCGGATATTCGGTACAATAACAGATAACAGAAGTGAATGCAAGGTTTAAGACGTGACAGAAAGGCTGGTAAATTATGGAAGACAGAGATGCAGTGGGAAAGCTCATGACGGAAGAGGTTCGTCTTATGAAAGGATATGAGAACTATCTGGTGGGAGAGGAGAGAAGCAGGAATACGATCGCAAAATATATACATGACCTGAAATCATATTTTGTTTTTCTTCAAGGTGAAACTGTTACAAAAGAAAGCATTCTGTGCTGGAAGGAAAAGCTGGCACAGAGTTATCTTCCTGCCAGTGTTAATTCCATGCTGGCAGCGGTCAATGGTTTTTTGGAATGGGCAGGGTATCCACAGTACAGAGTGAAGCCGCTGAAAATTCAGAGAGAGATATTTACAAAGCCGGAAAAAGAATTGTCAAAAGAGGAATATGTCAGACTGGTAAAGGCTGCCGAAGAAAAACAGAACCGCCGTCTGGCTCTCATTCTGCAGACCATATGCTCAACAGGAATCCGGGTGTCTGAGCTTCGGTTTATCACATTGGACGCTATAAAGTCCGGACGCGCTGTAGTGGACTGTAAAGGAAAAAAACGTACCATATTCTTTCCGGAAACCCTGAGCCGGGTTTTGCGGGCATACTGCCGGGAGCAGGGGATCAAAGGGGGGATCATATTCTGTACAAAAAATGGGAAACCGCTGGATCGTTCTAATATATGGAGGGACATGAAAACACTGTGCAGCAGCGCAGGGGTTGACCCGGAAAAAGTTTTCCCCCATAATCTGAGACATTTGTTTGCAAGAACCTATTACCGCATGGAAAAGGATCTATCCAGACTTGCAGACCTGCTGGGGCATTCCAACGTGACAACTACCCGTATTTATACTATGGAGAGCGGTGTGGAGCATGCCAGACAGGTGGATAAGATGGGTCTTGTTGTGCTGAGAATATAAAAATACCACATAATGATGGTTATGTGGTAACGAATCTAAAAATCAGACTTCTTTAAGCTTCATATTGAAAAATTTTCTAAAAAAAGGTACAGGAAATAAACCGGTGCAATGATGTGAATGACCCCGGTTTACTTTCCGTGCCTTTTGTCATCTTCCCAGGTATAAAATGTTGTATTTTAAACGGAAGCGTGATAAAATTGCTATGTATTCAAGTATAAAACATCCGTACATTTGACCACATAACCATCATTATGTGGTTTTGCGGAATCAGGATAAAGGAGGTGCGGAGCGTGAAAGATAGTTTACTGGACAGACTGGCAAGGGATAACGGTACGGCAATGCTGTCAGATCTGCATGGCTATATCAGCCGGAAAAAAATCTATGAAACCGTGTGTGAAATATCGTCTGAAGAATACCCTCTGGAAGAATGGGAAGAGGCATCAAGCTATATTCTGAGGGAGAAAACTCCGCACTTCAGAACTGCCCAGGCAGCCCGCCAGTATCTCTGCATTCGTTTAAAACGGTTCTGACAGCGAGAATTCAGTACAGAGGAGCAGCCAGTTTTGGCGGAACGGCCGCATGAGCTGCCAGTAGTCCACTCTGGGAAAGCCGAATTCTTTTACAAGGCGGAATTTTGCCAGGATACTGCGCACATCCTCGAACCATACAATATGCTGCGTGCCCTGGTTTATATATTCAAAAAAAGGTGCCTGCGATGTCTCATCGTACTGTATGACGGCATTGTTGGCAGCAGCGATGGCCACAGCCTCCTGGTTACCTATACTTCTGGCGGCTGTTTCGCCCCGGACAAAAGGAAGAGGCCAGTCATATCCGTAGTTTGGTATGCCCATGGATATCTTTTCCGGGGGGATTTCTGTAACTGCATATTCAAGAACACGTCTCACAGATGGAATGGGGGCAACGGCCATGGGCGGCCCATAGGTGTAACCCCATTCATATGTCATCAGCAGCACAGAGTTGGCTGCTTCCCCCAGAAGTCTGTAATCCACTCCTTCATATAAAAGCCCCGGCTGATCCGCGGAGATTTTGGGCGCCAGTGCCACGGAGACGGTAATACCGATGGCGTTCATTCTCTGCGTCAGCCTGCGTACAAATTCCACATAGGCAAGGCGGTCTTCAGCCCTGATATATTCAAAATCCACATCTACTTCAGAATAACCTTTATTCTGCACTGTTCTCTGTATATTTTCCATGAGATTTTCCTGAACCTCCATGTTCTGGGCAGCAATGGTCACCAGATTACTGTTAAAGGTTCCGGCCTCTGTAAAAGGCGTTAGCACAAAAACACCTTTTGTGCCGTAAACCCTTGCTGCAGCCAGAAGAGGTTCATCATCAATAGGGATCAATTCCCCATACTCGGTAAAGCCATAGGAGAAAATGGACAGATATCCCAGATAGGGGAGGGTTTCTCCGAGAAGTCTCCTGTTAATAAAAGGATAAGCATAACCGTCCGCAGTCAAAGGCCTATCCCTCTGGTTTTGATAACCGATAACCAGATATTGTCCCTGCCGGAGAAAGGGCTGGTCTGTGAGAAAAGGATTATTCCGTAAGATCTGCAGCGGGGAGACTCCGTACCGGTCTGCAATGGAAGGTATGGTATCACCGTAGATGGTTTCGTGGATAACATCCGGCTGGAGGACAAGTAAGGCCTGGCCTACGACCAGGTGGTCCTGCTCGCTTAATTGGTTATCAAAAGAGAGGCGGCTTGGCGATACGGCATATTCTGCGGCGATGGAGTTTAAGGTTTCACCTTGGGCAACAACATGTATACTCATAAAAACAGCCTTTTCTTTTAGTCTATGTACAGAATCAAAAAAGTTTAACTTACCTTTTCTGACAGGGTAACTGACAGGCTGCTGAAGACACAGGAAACTTGCAGGCAGGCCCAGTGTAAGCAACAGTTTGGGTATATAAATGAGAGTTAAAATAAAGTTTTAGTAAAAAGGTTGAAAATGTTAAAAATGTGGTTGGATTTGAAAAAAATCAGTGCATCTATTGTGATACTATATAAAAAATGGAATAAATTTTCCAGTTAATAGTGCAAATGACAGGAAATAGAAATGGAGGAGGATTGGGGATTACAAGAAGTGAATAAGAAATAAAGAAATATGAAGGAGGAAAAGGTCAAAATGATGAAAAAATGGAAAGCAGGAGTTTCCATGCTGATGGCAGCAGCTATGATCGTGGGAAATATCTCTGCAGCTGTGCCGGTTAAAGCGGAACCCGCAGCAGATCTGCTTGTAAACGGAGGATTTGAAGAAGAAAATTTAAACGGATGGATAAAGAACGATTGGTGTATGAGCGGAGGGGCATCCATGGAGAGGGTCGATGGAAGCACTATCCAACCGGCCGAGGGAAACTATTGTCTGAAAGAAGAACCGGCTCAATTCGGCTCCCAGGTCACCCAGGATATTGGGCTGACTGCGGGAAAAGATTATTGGCTCACCGCACAGATTTATCAGACAGTATCCGGTTCCTATTCCATTGGTTTTCATGAGAATGAAGGTAAAAACGGTGATCCGCAGTTTTCCATTGAACCTCAGAGTGAGGTGGAACAATGGGTTAAAGTCGCTGTACGCTTTACCATGTGGGAGAATGCCCAAAAGCCAAATCTCTATACCTGGTTAAATGCCCAGTCGGGAACCGCTTATGCGGATGATATAAAGCTGTATGAGGCCCCGGATCTGTCCTCTCTGGAGGAACAGATCGCCAATGCCAGGGGAAAGCTGGGACAGACGGATGTCTACACCGAGGATTCCTTGGCTGCGCTCCGGGAAAAGACCGATGAAGCGGAAACATACACAGATGCGCATTCCTATGGAGCGGCCCAGAAGACACAGGAAGATGTCAATGCCATGGCAGGAGAATTGGAGACGGCTGTCAGCAGTCTTGAAAAACAGCAGGATACCCAGGAGCAGACAAATCTTCTGACAAACGGAGATTTCTCAGACGGCTTAAACGGCTGGGGAAAATGGCCGGAGAGTGCTGTGATCACCATAGATGAAGAGGAGGGTGTAACCCACAGCTCCTTTAATGCGGCCTCCGCGGCAAACGGGATCAACCGGAATGTGGATGGTCTGGAGCCGGAGGCGTGGTATGAACTCAGCGGAGAGGTTTATGCGGATAACAAGGGAGCCATCTCCATTGCCCAGAAAAAACCACAGACAGACAAGACAGATAAGTCCTTTGTTGTTAATGAAAAGATCAATGAGTGGGAAATGATATCTCTCAAATTCCAGATGCCTGCGGGCCAGACATCAAAGAATATAAGTATCTGGCTGGATAAGGGAACAGCGAAGGCCAGAAATATCAGGCTTGTAAAAACAGACGGCCCAGGCAGTCCGGATAAACCGGGAGATGACTCTCTGATCACCAGCAGCGAAACCTTTTATATTGATGCCCAGAACGGCAATGATGAGAATGAGGGAACTTCCCCGGATACAGCGTGGAAGACATTTGCCAATACCAAAAGGCTGCGCCTTCAGGCAGGAGGAAAGCTTCTGCTTAAAGCCGGCTGCACATGGAACGGAGAGCAGCTCAGTATTTGGGAGGCAGCAGGAACCCCGGAAAATCCTGTTCTTTTAGGCCGGTACGGAGAGGGAGATGATCCCATTATCAACGGAGCAGGGAATCCGTGGCAGACCGATAAAAATGCCCCGAAGCAGGATGTGGCAGCGGTTCATGTTTACAATTCCAAATATATCACGGTCCAGGATCTGGAAGTCACCAATACGGAAAAAGATGAAGCGGACCTGGTCAGTGACAATGCCAAAAAGAAACAGAGCCGATATCTGCTCACAGGTATCCTTGTTGAGAATCATGACGCAGGAGACCTGCCGGGTGTTGTAGTGAGAAACAACTATGTACATGACGTGAACGGCTACATGCAGGGCGGAGCACAGAAAGGTTCAGGAGGCCTGATCGCTCTTGTCACCGGAGATGCGGTTGAATCAAAATATACGGATCTGACCATTGTGGGCAATAAAGTGGAGAATGTCTGCCACGAAGCAATTTACATGGAAAGTTCTTGGGCGTCCAGAGTGTTGGTTGGCGGCAGCGGAGCACAGGATGCAGGAAAAGGAAAATGGGTAGGATGGCCCAATGTATACGTTGCAGAGAATTATGTCTATGATGTAGCTGGTGACGGTATTGTCCTTATTAACGCAGACGGCGGTATTGCGGAGAAGAACCTTGTGGTAAAAAGCTCCAGCGAGGACTGGGACTACAGCAGAAACCCTGCCCATGCGGCAATCTGGATGTGGGACTGCAATAATGTGACTATGCAGTATAATGAGGCAGCCCATACGGAGAGCTATCAGGATGGTATGGCTTTTGACTTTGACTACGGCAACCAGAACGTAATGTACCAGTACAATTACAGCCATGACAACAAAGGCGGATTCTGGATGGCATGTCCGGGACCATATTATACAGTAAATGCAGTTGCCAGATACAATATCAGTGTTAATGACGGCCTGTTTGACGGCGCGCGCATTATGCGTATCGGCGAGCGGGGAAGCATTGGGCACCAGGTTTACAACAATACTATCTACTGGGATCATGATTATAAAGTCAACGCTGTAGAGCAGGCAACCTGGGGAACCGCTCCTTCCAGCGGTACAGACATTTACAATAACATTATCTATGGAAACAGCGATACCTTTGTGAATAATGAAGGTGTAACATACAGCAACAACTGTATATACGGTACCATTGCCGATGTCTATCCAAAGGATGAGGACGCGGGTGTTATCATCGCTGATCCTCAGTTTGAAAATCCTGAAAATTATACAGACGGCAGTTTCTCCGATGGAACTGTGACTCTGGGAAGTGCGGAAGGATTTAAGCTGAAATCCACATCACCCTGCATTGACGCAGGTATTGACTATATGGATCCGCCCCAGGAGTCCTTAAAAGCAGTGGAAAGCGAATTAGTTAAGACACAGATCACCATAGAAAATAAGGACTATGCCGGAAACCCTGCACCTTACTCAGAAGGAACGGGAGCAGCACTGGTAGATATGGGGGCATTTGAGTATCAGGGTGAGAGTACAGCCCAGAGACCTGAGGTGGACAAGTCCTATCTGGAAGCGCTGATAACTATGGCAGAGGAATATGATGAAGGTGCATTTGACGCTGCCACATTTGCGGAAATGAAGAAAGTGCTGTCAGCAGCCAAAACAGCCATGAACCGCCCTCTCGTCACACAGGAGATGATCGACAGTTATGTTGGAAGTCTGGAGAAGGCAGTGCAGGCATTGGTGAAAAAGGAGGATATCAAGGAAAATACGGCTGAGACCGCAGACAATGTTCTGGAATCTTATAACTCGGAAAATAAAAACGCGGATTTTGAGGCCGGAAGCCCAGGAGACTGGGGAAACTGGCAGAGTATAGTATCGGTGGTAAAAGGTGATGCACACAGCGGTGAATACAGCCTGAAAGTAGACCAAAAAAGTGTGGGAAATACTGCCTATTCGGAGCTGGGAGGAATACCTGTAACACCAAATACAGATTATATCCTTGAAGCATGGATCAAGTGCAGTGCATCAGATACTGGAAAAGTTGCTGTAGAGGCCAAACACCATAACAACGTCACCGGCAAAGGCGACATTAAGCTTGGAAACGCCCATCCTGAGTCCGAGACAAGGGGGGGAGAGTGGAGAAAAGCACGTTTGGCATTTACAACACAGGGTTACGATAAGATAAGTATCAGCATTAACAGTGACCTGGCATCTGTTCAGTTGGATGATGTAAGTCTGTATGAGAGATATACCATAACAAAAGAAAATCTGGATACATCAGCAGTGGATAAGGCCCTGAAGCTGGTGCCGGAGGAAGAAGAAACGGCCTATACAGAAGAATCCTGGAAAAGCTATCAGGACGCGGTGCTGGCAGCTAAACTGGAAAAAGTAAATGTAGAAGCTACACAGCAGTCCTTAGACAAAGCAGCCAATGCTCTTGAGGCGGCATTCCGTGCTCTGGTAAAGAAAGCAGATGTTCCTGTCTTGGACAAAAAGGCTCTGCAGGAATTATATGATGCCCATAAGGATGATAAGCAGGGGAACTTTACAGATGAATCCTGGAAAGCGTTCAGGGATGCGCTGGCATATGCCAAGGAGGTTCTGGACAACGGAACCGATCAGGCGAAAGTAAATGAGGCAAAGACAATGCTCGAGGAGGCGCTTAGCGGTCTTAAGGAAAACCTGGAGGAAAAGACAGACAAGAGTGCCCTGGAAAAACTGTATAATGCCCATAAAGATGACAAACAGGGCAATTATACAGATGAGAGCTGGAAGGCATTTACAAAGGCCAGAGAGAATGCGAAAAAGGTATTAAACGATGACGCCGCATCCCAGGAAGACATCAATAAAGCTGTATCCGCTCTTAACAGCGCCCTGTCAAATCTGAAGGAGAAGACAGATGAGGAAGATAAGGCGGATAAGAGTGAACTTCAAAAGCTTTATGACAAGCATAAAAATGATAAGCAGGGCAGCTATACAGATGCCAGTTGGAAGCAGTTCCAAAGTGCTATGGAAGCAGCCAAAGTTGTACTGGATAATGAGGATGCGTCACAGGCAGATGTAGACAAGGCTGTGGATTCTCTGGAAAAAGCAGTGAAGAATCTGAAGAAAAAGACAACCGGCACTTCTACACCTAAGAAGAATACCGGTTCATCCGGCACGAAGACAGCCAAAGGTGCCAAGACAGGAGATGAAACACCTCTTGCACTGCTCATGGGTCTTCTGGTATTATCAGGAGGAACAGCAGCAGCTATTGGAAAGAAACGTAAATACGGGAAATAAAAAGAAGTATGGGAGCTGTCTTGGCAGCTCCCATTTTCAGGAGTGACGGATGCGGAAAAAATATATTGTAAATATTGTTTTTGGAATTGTGCTCCTGCTTTTGGCAGGGTTGATTTTTTATCTCAGGTTACGAAAACCGGAGGAACTGCGCACAGTGATGGAGATCAATGGACAGGAGGTTGCAAAGGAAGAGTATCAGCTTGTAATAAAGCGGTACCAGGCTCAGGTAAAGAGTCAATATTCCACGGAAGAGGCCAATCAAAAGGATTTCTGGACAACAGAGAAAGATGGCGGGGCGCCTCTTGCGGCTATTATGAGCCTGGCAGAAGAGGATTTAATACAAAAGAAGACGGCTGCGTCCATGGCAAAGGAAAAGGGAATAGATGCGGACATGGACTATACCTCCATAAAAGCCTCCCTGGAGAAGGAAAATACCTCCCGCTCAGGAAAAGAAGATTCAGGTAATGTGACGTATGGCCTTTCTTCCTATACAGAAGGTGATTATTATCAGTATGTATACACTGAACTGGAAGCGCAGTTGATGGAAGTGCTGAAAAAAGAGCAGGATATTACCCGGGAGGAGTTAGAGGCTGCCTATCAGGAAAGCAGGGATGCTTACAGTTATGAGACGGGTGTGACCATGCTTATAGCTGAGACAAAATCTGAGAATGCTGCACTTCTTCAGGACGCTGTGAAATCGATGGAAGAAGGGAAGAGCAGGGAGGAACTCACAGAGGTTTTCCCGGATATAAGTTTTTACGAACTGGAAATGAACACTTTGGACACACAGGAGGGAAAGAGTGGTGTCTACAGTATACGGTGGATACTGGCCTCTGCCATGCGGGAGGGCGAAATAAGCCAGCTCTTCACTGCAGGGCAAAACAGCCTGGTCATGAAGTGCCTTAAAAGGGAGGATGATGGAGTTCTGCCTTTTGACCAGATAGAAGGTACCTTAAAGAGCCAAATGCAGACAAAAAAGGCATCAAGTGTTATAGAAAATGAGGTAAAGAAAGCAGAGGTAAAAGAAAAAAGAGGCAGGCTGGAGGCAGCGGCAAAGGAAATTCTTTTACAGCAGCAGGACGAGTAAGAGCCCCGGAATGGCTTCTTAAAGAGGCTGTTCCGGGGCTTTTCTCTTCTGCCCAGTAACAAATATTTAAGATGGATTTTACTTGCTCTTGAAGACGGATCTTCCCGGTTCGCTGTATACTTGTGCTGTAATAAAAAATCATAATTGATCCCAAGGAGGAAACATGATGAGAAAAAGAATTACAGCAGCCATTTTAACAGCAGCTATGTGCATGGCCATGCCTTTGACTGCCTTTGCGGCAGAAGATACTGTGTCCCAGGACCAGGAGATCAGCGCGGTGCTGACAGCAGATCCTTCCTACACTGTGACGATCCCGGCCTCTGTATCCATGGGGAATGAAGGCACCACAGTGGATGTAACAGCAGAAAACGTAGAAAACATTCCGGAAGGCAGGAAAATTTCCGTGACTATTGCGGGTACAAGTGCTTACAGGAATCAGATGGTGCTGGAGGGCGATACATCACCGAATACATCTATCCGCTATCAGATCATCTCCGAAGCAGGGGAGACCATTGAGACCACAGGTGATAAAGATCAGGCAAACGGAAGAGAAGTTGTGGCATTTACCGGAAACGAGACAAAGCAATATACGATCAAGCCTGTGATCGCAGGAAGATTTGAATACGGCGTGGCTTATACGGGAAGTATCACTTTCGGAATCCAGCTTGCTGACAACTAACATGCAGCACCTGTTATATGTGGCAGGAAAGGAGCTGACATGATGGGAAAAGGAAAACGGATGATGGTTCTGGCACTTTCTGTTCTGCTGGTGTGCACTCCCGTCTGCGTATACGCGTCCTCCAGCAGCCTTCATCTATATACGGAGAAGGATAAGACGGCTGACACTGTAAAAAAGAGCGCGGCGAAAAACAGCACGGCGAAAAACAGGACAGGCATAACCTCGGGCACTGCAGCCAAGACAGGAGATGACAGCCGGACAGCAGGTCTGCTGGCTGTGTGTCTGACGGCGGGATGCGTTATATACCTTGCGGCCCGGCAAAAGAAAAGTGGGCAGGATCTGCAGAAAAATGAGTAGATAAAAAGGATGAGAAATATGCAGAGTAGAAATATAAAGAAAGCAGCTTTTATTGTGCTGGGGATCGTTCTGGCTGTGAGCCTTGTGGTGTCCGTGGTTCTGTTTGGTAGAAAGACAGCCCAGGGTAAGGATGCCGGACGGGGACTGGTGGTTTCCTCAGACGTGTCCGACTGGGACAAGAATCTGGAGGACAAGTCAGGCGATACGCCGGGGATCAAAATACCCGGATATGGAGAGCTGACAATAGACCGGAATGCGGAAAAGTTTCAGATGAGCCTGGTAAATCCTGAAGGCAATCCCTGCTACTTTAAGTACACCCTGGAGATTCCGGAGACATCAGAGGTTTTGTACAATTCTGATTTAATAGAACCAGGCAAGGCCATAACAGAGTTTGCGGTGGAAAACCTGCCGGAGCAGGGCGATTATGACCTTTATATAAATATAAGTACATATTCCTTAGATGAGGATCTGGAATCCATGAACGGCGCCCAGGTGAAGACTATTCTGCATGTTGTATAAGATGTGAAAAAGAGGAGGATAATGTCATGATAAAAGGCAGAAAGATAATGACGGCAATTTTGACAGCGGCGGTGTGTGCTGCGTTTCCAATGGCAGCCCAGGCTGACAGTTCATCAGTGACAAATCTTACATTATTTGAATCCGCCGAACCGGCATACACTGTCACAGTACCGGAAAACGTTGAGGTAGCCGCACAGGGAAATACGGATGTGGCAGTTAAGGCCGAAGCTGTCAAAAATCTGCCCCAGGACAAAAAAATATCCGTAACACTGGCAAAGGGCAGCGGTGTGTTTGGAAGACTTTACCTGACCGCAGAGAATCCTGAGAACCCGGAGGGAAAACAGCTTACCCTTACCCTGTATGTAACAGGTACAGATGGAGAGCCTAAAATGGGAGCACTGGAAAATCAGATCAAGGGTATGGAGCTGGCTGCGTTCACGGAAGACGGAAGCCAGAACTATCAGCTCTCTGTTGCCCCAAGCCTGACACCGGTAAAGGGAGCGCAGTACAGCGGTTATCTTGTGTACGGCATTGAAATGACAGATAAATAAAATTTATTAAAAAAGTGCTTGACATTACTTGTCCTGCATGGTATTTTAATACAGGAATAGCTGCCGAAGACAGCAGGTGCCGTGAGGCATAAGGACAAAACGCCTGCCGAGGAAAGATTCATTCTTGCAATTATTAGGATTGATGAAGCCTCTCTGTCTATGCAGAGAGGTTTTTTTCGTACTAATCGTTGAAGTACCTTTCGATATATGAGCAGCGCAGCCTAAAAAAATAAGGAGGTGCACTAATTCATGGCAAAAGTAGAACTCAAAAAACCGGTCGTAGAAGAGATTGCCAGCAGTATTAAAGATGCCGCATCTGTAGTGTTAGTAAGCTACAAAGGTATCACTGTTGAGCAGGATACAAAAATGCGTAAGGAATTAAGAGAAGCTGGTGTTACTTACAAAGTTTACAAAAACACAATGATGAACTTTGCTTTCAAAGGAACTCCTTGTGAAGAATTATGCCAGCATTTAGAGGGAACAAACGCTTTAGCAGTATGTATGGAAGACGCAACTGCTCCGGCAAGAATCCTTGCAAAATATGCAAAGGAAGTTCCGACTCTGGAATTGGTAGCAGGTGTTGTTGAAGACGCTTACTACGACAAGGCAGGAATCGAGGCACTTTCCAAAGTTCCTTCAAGAGAAGAACTGCTTGGAAAACTGCTTGGAAGTATCCAGTCTCCTATCACAAACTTCGCTCGTGTGCTTAACCAGATTGCTGAACAGCAGGGCGGTGCAGCAGCAGAGTAAGTCAATACGCTGACAAAGTCAGACGTACTATCAAATGAAAAATAAAACAAAAAATTGGAGGTAAATAAAAATGGCAAAATTAACAACAGCTGAGTTTATTGAAGCTATCAAAGAGTTATCTGTATTAGAATTAAATGAATTAGTAAAAGCTTGCGAAGAAGAATTCGGTGTATCCGCAGCAGCAGGCGTTGTAGTTGCAGCAGCAGGTGATGGTGCAGCAGCAGCAGAGGAGAAAGATGAGTTTGATGTAGAACTGACAGAAGTTGGTCCTAACAAAGTTAAAGTTATCAAAGTTGTTCGTGAAGTTACCGGCTTAGGCTTAAAAGAAGCTAAAGAAGTTGTAGACGGTGCTCCGAAAGTCCTGAAAGAGGCTGCTTCCAAAGCTGAGGCTGAGGAGATCAAGACTAAACTTGAAGGCGAAGGCGCTAAAGTTACACTTAAATAATTTCGCTTATAAGAATCCCCGGGAATGCCTGTGTATCAGGTGTTTTCGGGGATTTTTTACTGCCTGTGAAAGCATCTCTCTTTGATTGGTATTTGCCCGCCCATTCTACATTTCCGCAAACCATTTGTCATGGATCAATTCCCAGAACTTTCCGGAGTATTTATAATGTTTTGAAGTGTTAAGTCTGCTGAACTATAATTAGACAAATTAATATATTTTAAGTATGGATAATATATATGCGGACAGGTTGAATACAATCTCCGGGGCAGGAAAAGCTATAAGAAGATGGATATAATTATACAATACTGGGGTAATAAGTATAATAGTAGATTTGGTGCTGAAAAATAAAATATTTAAAAAGATGGGGTGTAGCTAATGACGGAAAACAGGGGTAATATGGAACATGAAAATGCGTATAAGGTTTATAAATTTGCGGATTATCTATTTGAACAGGAAAAGGCAGAGGCGACAGTAAAAAAATACACGACAGATATTTTGACATTTTATAAGTTTCTTGGGGCAGAACGGGAAATTGATAAAACAGGACTGCTGCGGTATAAAGACTGGCTCCGGGAAAATTACGCAGTTAACAGTGCGAATTCTATGATTGTGGCATTGAATTGTTATTTGGATTTCTGTGGAATACCGGAATTAAAGATAAAGGGATTCAGGGTACAGCGGCAGATGTTTCTCCAGCAAAATAAGAAAATGGAATTATGGGAATATAACCAAATGGTAAAGACAGCAAAAAGCAGCGGAAAAATCCAGTTATCCCTTATTCTGCAGTCTATATGTGCTACTGGTATAAGGATATCGGAACTGAGATTCTTTACAGTGGAGAACTTAAAAAAAGGAAGGATTCTTATAGATAATAAGGGGAAGATTAGAACCGTTCTTCTTCCGGAACAACTAAAAAAACGTCTTCTGTACTTTGCTGTTGTCACAAGTAATATTAAATCAGGACCTGTATTTATTACAAGGAGTGGAAAAATAAAAGACAGAAGTAATATATGGAGAGAAATGAAAGAACTGGCGGAAGAAGCAAACGTGAGCCATCAAAAAGTTTTCCCCCATAATCTGAGACACCTTTTTGCAAGGACTTTTTATAAAGCGACAAAGAACTTGGCGGCCTTGGCTGATCTGTTGGGGCACAGCAGTCTGGAAGTGACCAGAATATATACAACAGATTCTGCTTCAGAGTTTCAAAATATTATAGACAGCCTTGGACTGACAGAAAGTTTAACGGAAGCAATTTACACATAATATCAATTATGTTGTTTAAAAAAGTACATAAATTGTTTTTAATATAATTCAGTTTACGTCATTTGGAAAAATTTGTCAATATACCGTATACAACTGGCGGTTTTTGGTATAAAGATTTCGCAGTATAATACAGATAACCTATGCATGTATAGAAAGCAGAGGTTATTTTTCCATTTACATTTCAAATCGTAGTCTGTAAAAATCCCTATGGTCCATAAGAAAATATTATAAAAGAACAGATTACAACATAATTGATAATATGTTGTAAATATTTGAGTGCACAAAATGTTTATACAAGGTATGGAAACGGAATAACGTAAAGTTTTGAAAGGATATACCTATGGATAATCAAAATGTACTGAAAGTATATTTGTTTGGCAATATTTCAATTGAATTTCAGGGAAAACAACTGGCATCCAGAAAGAACAAGGCAACCAAGGCAATGCAGCTTCTGCAAATCCTTTTTTATAAATATCCGGATGGAATTGAGCGTCGGGAATTGCTGGATTGGCTGTATGGGAGGGGCGAAGTCTTGGCAGACCCTTCCAATAATCTAAGAGTATTGCTGCATAGGCTTAGAAAAATGCTTCAGGACTTTGGACTGCCGGGTGGAGAATGGATATACAATGACGGGAAACGGTTTTACTGGAAAAGTGATTTTCCGGTATGGGTGGATGTGACGGCATTCAACAGCCAGATCCTTTACGCGGATGAGGCAGAACAGGCAGGTGAAGGAGATGAGGCTGCGGTATGCAGAAAGCAGGCCTGTGACCTTTACAATGGAGATTTCCTCTCTGTTATGGGGGGAGAAGACTGGGTGGTCGTGAATGCTGTGCACTATAAGCAATTATATGAACAAACCCTGGAAAAATTATGTCTGTATTATAGAGAACAGAAAAAATATACAGATTTACTGCCGTACGTTATCAAGGCGTGTGAACTCTATCCCTTGGATGAATGGCAGGTATGGAAAATAGAATGTCTTTCAAAAATGGGCAGATATCAGGAGGCTCTGAAGGTATACAGGGATGCATCTAATCTGTATTTTGATGAACTGGTGTGTCAGTTCCGTGAGATGAGTCGTCAAATGGATTATGAGCCTCAGGAGATTACAGATTTTAAGCAGGAAATCCGTGAGAAGAAAAAATCCTTTGGCGCTTATTATTGCACAATGCCCAGTTTTATAGATGGATTCCGCATTATGCGCAGGATGATGGAGAGGAACGGACAGTCTATTTTCCTGATGCTGTGTTCGATCACTGACGGATACGGAAACCCTATGGAAAATAAGGAAAAGCTCAAAATTATGTCAGGAGAATTGAATGAGGTGATAAAGAACAGCCTGCGCAGAGGAGATGTCTATACAAAATGCAGTCCAAGCCAGTTTATGGTTTTGCTGCCGGGGATCAATGAGGAAAACTGCAGCATTATCAAAGACCGTATAGTAAAAAAGTTTTCAGCAGAGCATAAATACTGGAAAAATTGTATTCAATTTTATGTCTCATCTATTGTAGATCCCGAGGAATTGGAGTGGGATTTTTCTGATATGAAGTTATACCGCAGCTGATATCTTTTCAGCATTTTTTTGAATTTCCATGTAATGGGAGATGTTAATGGTTCATTTGCTATACTTTGCTAAAACAGATGATAAAAGAATAAGCTTGGAAAATTCATGCAGAGAGTGAGTGGGTGAAGAATGAAAAAATGGATAAAAAGAAGCGGCGCGCTTTGTATGGCTTTGCTGATGGGATTTTCAGTTCCTACATCAATATTAAAAGCGGATGCGGATATAATTATTGAAGAAGCAGTAGGCGCGGTGACAGGATTAAAGAGTCAGGAGCCTTGCGGACCGGGAGTGAACAAGGTATCAGAAGTACAGAACATAGAAGATGATGGGGCACAAACAGATGATTTGATACAAGCAGAAGATGGGGCACAGACAGAAGATGCGGTACAAATAGATGGTAAGGCACAAACAGATGGTAGAGTACAAATAGATTGTACAGTAAAAACAGATGGTTCAGAACGATCAGATGGTATGGAACAAGCAGGTGTTACGGTACAAACAACGGAAGAACAGAATGCGGAAGATGAGTCTGCGGAAACGGAACCCGGACTGACTGGTGTACAGGAGGGACTATCAGCTCCGTCAGAGGCAAAAATATTGGAAGCAGAAGTTGGAGATACAAAAATTGTGTTGACGGCGCCAGAGGGAGCGTTTGATGTTCCATCAGAACAGGTTTCTATGACTGCAGAATTCCTGAGTGAGAAGCAGCGGAACCTGGCAAATGAGCTGCTTAGTGAGAATTTGGCAGGTGATAACCAGGTTTTTCTTGGATATGTACTGTATGATATTAAATTATGGTATCAGGGTGAAGAGATTCAGCCCAGAGTTCCGGTGGAAGTCAGTTTTTTTAACACAGGTCTGGGACGAGAAAGAAATCTGGACGGGGAACTGGAACAATTTATTATCAGACTGGATGAAAAGAAAAAATCTGTAGAAAATGTAGCAGGCACGATTGAGGATGACGGTACCCTTACATTAAATGCCGATCATTTTACCCTGTACGGTGCGGCAGAGACTATGGCTCTGCGGGCAGGGGAAGCGTCGAATGTGATTCCTTCTCATGGGGAGGCCAACCAGTGGCAGATCGTGTCAGGGGGTTATTTGGGTAATACAACCGACAAGAAGGAGCCGTCCTCAGGCAGTGATGTAAAAGTGCAGAAAAATGTGATCCCGACGGATACAGAAAATGAGTTCTATATATATATATCTATGGATAAAAAAATGAGCTGGAAAGAAATTCTGGATGCCAGCACAGTAAACCTGACCACACAGGGAAGCTGGGGCAGGGATGAACTCGGGAATGTGGTCAATGCGACCAGTATAGGAGGAAAGAAAGGAAGTATTAGTCTAAACGGAACAGGCCGCAGGTATACAGCCCGAATAACAATCGTAAAAAATGGGATGGTTTTGTACGTCTATCAACAAACAATGTTTGGGACAACACCAAATGCCAGCAATTGCACAGGATATTTAACCGGACTGCCGGGACTGCCCGGAAAAGCGGTAATCGTTGCGGAATCAACGAATTTGCATGAGGATGGTAATGGCAGCGGACAGATGCTGGAATTTACAATTGATTTAGATAAAGTACACATGGATTATTCTGTTGGAGATATCAGCCTGAACAATGTAACAGATCCAATGGGAAATAATATCCTTTATGAAAATGAAGAGTATGCGGATGGAAAGATAGAAGCAGATACTGGTTCGGCAGTAAACTGGCAGATTGCTGAAAATGAGCTGGTGGAAGGCAGCACTATAGTTACAGGCTCGGGGTCAGCGTCGCAGATTACCGGTTTTTATCAGAATATTGCACAGGCAGTATATAAGATACGGCTGGATGTGGAAGGTCCGTCTTTTGTATCTGGAAACATTTATGTAACGAATGGTGATACCATATTGTATTACAACAGGACGGATGGCGGAGTGGCAATGCCGGATTCTGATGCGCGGCTGTCCTTCACGGTGCCGGAGGTGAAGGGAACCCTGTACAATCTGCAGTTTACAAAAAAGGACAGCGAGACCGGACAACCGATCGAAGGAACTGAATTCCAGCTGAAAGGAATTTACAGCCTGTCCGAAAAGGAATATTCTGAGAAGGCAGTCTCGGATAATAACGGCACAGTCAGATTTAAGGATTATCCGTGGGGTACTTACAATCTGAGTGAGTTGTCTGCACCGGAGGGGTATGATATCACAGTTGAGCCAAAAGATTACACACTTTGCTACACAACAGATCCGAATGATTTGGAGAAAGAAAACAGCGGCGGGAACTATAAACTTAAACCGTCAGTGATCGGAAGCGCGGGAATTATTACGAACCGGCCGTGGGGAACAGCCGAGATTGAAGTGCAGAAGGTTGTTGAAAATCCGGAAAAGATGATCAGGAAATATGGGAACGATGTAAAATTTCCCATGGAGCTGAGCCGGTCAGATGAGAAGTCGGAATTAGTTGGAAACCCGGAGCTTTCCTTTGCACTGGTGCATGAGGAGACCACAAGGTTTAATTTGAAAGTATCATATTCAGGAGCAGTCCTGAATATTACAGAGGCATTGGATAAGATCAGTGTGGATGGAAATAACATAAGCGAATATTTTACTTTCAGGTCAGCGGTCATAGAAACACTGCAAGATAACAGTGATGCGGCAGGGTCTGCCAGTGCGGAAGAAAAGGGCACCGGCTCTGATATCAGGATATATCCCGGAAATAAGATAAAAGTTATCATCACCAATACCTATGTGCCGAAAGAAGGGCAGTTCCGTCTGAAAAAAGTAGTAGATGGCGGTAATCTACAGGAAAAACAGGATTTTGAAATAAAAGCGTCACATGAGGGTTATACCACATCGGTCATGCTGGCTGATAAGGAAATCAGCGGCTTCATAGTATTTGAAGACACACAGATGGTGTCAGTAGAGGAAGTTGTCCCATATGAGTATCAATTGGACAGTATTCAAGTGTGGGATGAGACAGAAAAGAAATATCTGAACGACAGAGTAGAAAGTGATGGGCGCGTGCGTGTGGAGCCTGATGATGATCTGATTATTGAAGTCCATAATACCTTTAGCCACCAGGGGTATTTTAAAGGAAGGGCGGATAAAGACAATCATTTCACTGCAAAATCAGTTCAACGGTAAAGGAGCATGGTGATAATGAATAAGAAGAAAGCAAGGAGTGGGATACTGGGAATCTCAGCGCTTCTGTTTTTAACTGTGCTTCTGGCAGGCGGAACTTATGGCTGGCTGAAGCAGGAAGCAGAAGTAAACAATGAACTGGCGTCTCATACCACGGAAGTGACAATTGAGGAAAAAGAAACAGAATTCCAGGTTGAGAGTAATACGACACAGGATAAACATGCTGCTTTAAAAAACAGCGGCAGTTCGGCAGTGCTTTTGAGAATTGCGTGCGCGGAAACCTGGGAGGCCAAGGGAGAAGACGGAAGCGTTTATCTGCTTTCCAATCAGGTTGGCGGCATTGATGTGGCAGAGAAAAATTGGACAGACCTGGGCGTGGAGAATGATGAGCTGTGGTTTGAAGGAAAAGACGGATGGTTTTATTTCAAGAAGATACTGCTTCCGGGAGAGACAACAGGTGACATACTTGAAAGCGTGACGTTTCCGTCATTCACAGGTGATTATGAGATTTACGGGGGTGCAGAGTATCATCTTGTCTTCCGGGCAGAAGTAGTTCAGGCCAGCACAACGGCAGGAACGCTTAACGCTGCGGAAGTGAATGCAGATGCGGCACGGACTGTGTTCGGCATGACGGTATCGGTTGACCCGGACGGCAGCGGTGTGACGTGGAGCAGCGCTGCGCCCCGGAACAGCGGGGAGGGAAACAGCAGATGAAATTAAAAAACAGGTATAAAATAATAATAGCGGTTTTTGTGTGTCTGTTTACCGCAGGAGCCACGCTGGCTTATTTTTCCGAAAATCACAGTATCCAGAATCGGTTTTCCACACTGACGCCTGAAATGCAGGTAAAAGAAAACTTTAATAGAGAAGACAAGTGGCTTCCTGGAGAAGAAAAACTGAAAGAAGTAAAGTTTAAAAATTCAGGACAGAGTGCTGCCCTTTTGAGATTCAGACTGGAAGTGGATACGAAAGATTCCGGAGTGGAGGGAAAAGATATTATACTTTGGGCAGCAGAAGATTTTCCGGAGTTCTGGACACCCGGAGGAGAGAATGCAGAAGGCAGGGTGACTTTGGAATCTGATACATGGTACTATTTTACCCGGGTGGCAGAGCCGGGTGAGACTACACAGGTGACCTTAGAATCTGTCAGCTTTAACAAAGAGCTGAGTAATGACAAAGCGCATGACACAGATGTATCAGGGAAACAAATAGATGTTAAAGTAAAAGCGGAAATGATACAGGTAAGCACAGAAGCAGCACAGACTCTTTTCGGGAGAACCTATACACTGTCGGAAAATGATCAAATCCAATGGCAATAAAAAACAGCCGCACCATAGATGGGAAATCATGGTGCGGCTGTTTTTTATGAAGCCGGACGGCTGAACCGTTACACGAATTTATTGTTTCAGGAACCGGGATTCAAAACTTTGCAGCGGAAGCGGACGGCTTAAAAGGAAACCCTGGACATTATTGCATTCCAGCCGGTTGATCACATCCATCTGTTCTTCTGTCTCTACACCCTCCACTGTAATGGAAATATTCAGCTCTCTGCAGATACTTGTGATGGAGGCGAGAAAACGCCGTGCTTTATCACTTTTATAAAGACTGTCGGTGATGTTTTTGTCTATTTTAAGCGTGTTGAAATCTACATCGATCAGGAGGTTCAGATTAGCATGACGGATACCGAAATCGTCAATAGCTATATTAAGTCCGTGTTCTTTCAGCTCTCTGAGCGTATTGTAAAAGCTTTCTTCTTTGGTATCCTCCAGAGTCTCTGTGATTTCAATCTCAATAAGATTCAGCGGTATTTTATATTTATCCAGAAAATACGATACTCTCTCCACAATATTAGGCCTGCGCAGAGTGTCCTTGGAAAAGTTTACGGAAATGGGCACAGGCTCAATTCCCTCTTCCTGCCATTTGGAGATATGCCGGCATACAGATTCCAGCACAAAAAGATCCAGTTGTGCTATGAGGTGATACTCTTCCAAGATCTGTACGAATTGTGAAGGCGTTTCCACCACCTTTTTATTTTTGTAATAACGTACCAGTGCCTCCGCGCCTGTCAGTTCCCGGGTTTTTGTGCGGAATTTCGGCTGGTAAAATACCTGGAAATTATTTGTGCGGATCAGTTCTTCCAGTTTAACCGGATCTTTCAGATTTAGTATATCATCCGTCAGACAGCGGTAACGTTCCGATACAGGTTTATTTCTGTAGAAGGCTTTTTTATCCTGATACATACGCTGATCCGCGATTCCCAGTATTCTGTCAAAATGAAGTTCCTGGTCAGTCCAGTGTGCGCCAACAGATACTGTAAAATCTTTTATCCTGGAAAAATCGTTGGTCAGGTTGATCAGACTTTCATCAAATTTAATACGGGGGATATTCTGGCAGACCACCACATATTCATCACCGCCCATTCGGTAACAGGAATTTGCAGGAAAGGATTTAAGTACAGTCTGTGCCATTTTGATCAAGAATTCATCCCCTTTTCTGTGCCCGTACTTGTCGTTTACTTCTTTCAATCCATTCATATCCAGGTAGATAACACCAACAGGTGCTGCAAAACCATTGTTGGAATCCATAATGAATGCATTCCTGTTTTTTAAATCTGTCAGTCCGTCGTAGCGGCTTAAAAAATCCAGCTGGTTAAGTGTGGTCTTTTTCCATAAAAAAGAACAGACCAGATAACTGAGCAGTGTGGCAAAAATTTCAGCTTTTGAAATCAGGCCTTCCGGAAGGTTTTCAAAAACCAGCAGGCCTGTAAACTGGGAATCTATCTGCAGAGGTACAAAAACCAGAGATGTGATGCCTGAAGATTCCAGCATACTGCGGCAGTTTATAAAAGGTTCTTTTAATTGGTCTTTTTTATTCAGGGAAATAGAGCACGCTTCAGTGAATGCCATCCCATTTTTTTCATGCAGATGGAACAGAAGAGTATAGAAGGCATAATCAATATTTTTTTTGCTGTCTCTGCCCCACTGACTGATGCATTGAGTTTCTCCGCAGCAAATCCTGAATATGCTGGCCTGCTCAGAGCTTAATGCGCCTCCTGCAGTTTCCAGTATCCTGGTAAGGATCTGGTCATCATCCTGGTTTGGCTGACACAAAAGTTCTGCGCATTTGATAGCAGCCGTATATAGGGTGTTATGGAGACTGTTATCGGAAAAATTTTGGTTCATGAAATGCCCCCTTTTCTTTTGCGGTAAATTAATATTTTAGAACGTGTTTGGAAATTTGTTTTGTCTGTTTTATATAACCAGTATTCTAAACATTCTCTCTAAATTCTAATACATGGACCATTAACGCTGAACATTACAAAAAGCAATCTTATAGTAATGCCGCATGGTTACCGGTAAGGGACGTCTGTTAGAAAACAGGTAAAAAATGTAATGGGAGGTGTTAATGGGGATAAGGATAGAATGGATTTAAAGATACAGGGAAATACAAAAAGAAACAGATATAAAATGGACAAAGCTGTAATGAGTTCTGTTAATGGAGTTGAAAGTAGAATGAAAACATAGGATGGTTCACTTAGGAAAGGAGAGATGCTTTCATGTGTCAGAAAGAAGAGGAAACTTTCCTGGTCAATGTAATGTACAGAAGAAATGGGACATGGCAGGGACAGGTTACCTGGGCACAAAGAAATGAGAAAAGGTATTTCAGAAGCCTGCTGGAGCTGATCAAGCTCATAGACGGCACCATGGAAGACCAGGACATGGGAAAAGCCCTGATAACAGAAAACTAAAGTTGTTATCTCGGTTCAAATAACAAATAAAAACAATAAAAATCAGGAGGATAAGGGTATGAAAAACAAGAAAGCATTGGCAGGCGCAGGTCTTGCGGCAGTATTAGTATTGGGAGGAACATTTGCTTATTTTAACCAGACAATGGTTGCGGAGAACAAGTTCGACACGGCAAAATACGGTTCCACTCTCGTGGAGGATTTCAAACCAAGTGACGGAGAGGACTGGAAACCGGGCGCTGAAGTTAATAAGGATGTGACCGTGGTAAATACAGGGGACCAGCCAATCGTTGCAAGGGTGAAACTGGATGAAACATGGTATCGAGGCGAGACGCCTGTTCTTATTAAAGAGAATAAAGCAGAAGATGGTGCGGTTTACGGAGAAGTTTCACAGCCGGATTCCGGTGAAGAGGGAAATACAGTAGCCGGAGCACTGGATGGTATTATTGAAAATGATGGTACAGTCGTAGTGAAAAAACTTGGAGAGAACTGGGTAGCCGGAGAGGACGGATGGTATTACTATAATGTGCAGATCACACCGGATGATCCTGAATCCGAGAAGTTCCTTGACAGTGTTCAGCTTTCCCCGGAAACGGATATGGGCGCCTTTACAAACAAAAAATATTACACAACAGCAGAAGAAAAACCGAATGTAAATGACCTGTCACAGTGGACGGCATATGAAGGTGACCTGCCGGATGATGCAACATTCAATATTTCCATTACAGAGATGAATCCTGAGGCCATGGGTTATAGCGATGCAGATTACACACTGAAGGTTACCATGCAGACTGTACAGGCAACAGATAAAGCTGTGAATGCGGTATTTGCAGGTATGCCGGAAGAGATTAAAGCTGCATGGAACCTGGAAAATGAGAACCTTTAAAAAATAATTGCAGCTGTTCGGTATACGCATAGTTACGGCCGGTGCAGTAAATGCGCAGACCAGATGGATAATTATAAATTATAAATGATCATACATATGGAGGATAATAAGATGATGAATAAAAAATATAAAAAAGCAGTTGCCGGGTTAGGGGCTTTAGTATTAGTTGGCGGTACATTGGCTTATTTCAGTCAGAGCACAACAGTGGAGAATGATTTCCAGACCGGTTCTTATGAAGGAACCACAGTGGAGAAGTTCAACCCCACAGACGGTGATGACTGGCAGCCGGGTGCAGAAGTAGATAAGGAAGTAGGTGCCAGAAACACCGGGGATTCGGCTCTATGGGTAAGAATTAAATTTGATGAGGTATGGGAAAATGCGGACAAAGAATTGGCTTCTTCATTAGCGGACAAAGGTTTTTTCCCTGCTGTAGACAAGGCAAATCAGGTGGATCCGGAAGATGGTGAGACTGAGGAGGATCAAGGTTCTGTTGTTTATAAGAATATAAATGTGCTTACTCTGGAAGAGGCGGAAGCAGGGAATAAAGACGGCTGGGTTGACGGCGGAGACGGATATTTTTATTGGAACCGGACACTGGCTCCCAAGGGAGGGGCAACAGAAAAGCTGCTGAATTCTGTTACACTCTGTAAGGATACTGACATGGGACTTTATACTTCTGAGACTTATTATAAAGTGACAGATACTGACAGTGAACCGGATTTTGACGAATCATGGACAACAACTGTACCTACAGAAGACGAGATGAAAGGCAAATATGTATACAGCCATACCGTGACTGCCCTGGATGAAAATTTGAAGGGGTATGCAAAAGACAATTACACACTTAACATAACTACGGAATTCGTACAGGCAGTAAAAGAAGCAGCAAATGGCTGGGCAGTTATACCATCAGAAAACAACTAGATATAATTTTCTCAGAACCGAAGTTCTTCAATCATGGAGCGGCATATGAAACTACTGAAAAAACTATTCAACATTTTATCCGCATTGGTTTACATCATAATAGTGATGTACCTGCTGACAGCAGCTCCCATGCTTTTGGGATACAGGCCGGTTATGGTACTTAGCGGAAGCATGGAGCCTGCCTATCATGTGGGCAGTATCCTATATTACAAGGGTACTGAATTCGAGGATATCAAAGAAGGAGACGTGATCACCTTTCAAGCAGGGGAAGATACTCTGGTTACCCACCGGGTTACAGCAAAGGATGAGGCGGATAAGACCTTTATCACAAAGGGAGATGCCAACGATACGGAGGATGGCAGCCCTGTGAAATACAGCCAGGTTGCCGGGGTGGCGTCTCCGCGCTCCATTCCCTTCGCGGGATATTTTATAGACTGGGGAAAGAAACCCGTTGTCATTGCCGGTATGGCGGGGGTCATTATTATCAGTGTTATTCTGGACAGTCTCTTTCCGGAAAAGAAACGGAAAAAAGAAAGGACTGAAAATCATGAAGAGGAACAGGATTAAACTGCTTGTTTCCCTGTCAGCTGTCTTATGTATATTCTTGATAGGGGGAACGATTGCATATTTCAGCGACCGGGAATCTGTCGGGAATGTATTTGCAATGGGTACCTATAACGGGGAACTGAATGAAGTATTTGCTCCGCCGGAAAACTGGCAGCCAGGTGTAAAGACAGAGAAAAAAGTGAAGATCAGTAATACAGGGACTGTAGATTTTGTGGCAGCGGCCAGGTTTGATGAGAACTGCATACGCAGAGATGATGTGATATCCAGACAGTACAACAGTGAAGACGGCACGTTCACAGACGTGACGGTTGCCAGAGCCGGTGAAGAGCTTCCGGTGGTTTTTACTGATGAAGAGGGTATTTTGCAGGAGGTAGGAGTCAAACAGTTTGGCAGCCAGGTTGTTTTCTATGAGGAAAACACAGATCCGGCTGATTATGCGGGAAAGTGGGTTGGTTTCAGAGATGTGACAGACCGAAAACACGTAGTCTGCTATTTTCTGTATGCGGGTATTATTTCCGCAAAAGAAGACTCGCCTTATATACTGGAGAGCGTCACCATGAATCCGCTGCTGGAAAGCACAGTATCCCGGTCACATCAAATTTTATATTATGACAAAGAAGCGCAGCAAAATGTACAATCCTTCTCTTATGATGTGTCTGAGTATGGATATGACAGCGCTCACTATAGTATTCATATCCAATCAAAAACAGTACAGGCAACGAGAGAGGCCATAGCCGGTGAGCTGGCCGAGGATAATGAGATGGTTCCGGCAAAATTTACCGATTTATTAAAGTATGTGCAGGGACTCTGCAGTAAATAGGAGTTGGCTCTTATGACGAAAAAGAATGCAATAAAAGGCGTTGGCATCACTGCCCTTGCAGGCCTGCTTGTGATCGGCGGTTCGCTGGCGTATTTCACAGATAAGGATAAGGCGGAGAATTTCATTTCCCTGGGTCATGTGGATATTACCCTTACGGAGGAAATGCAGAATCCTTTAAACCCGGAGGAAACTATATCTTACCGGGATCCGGTAAATGTACTGCCGGGTGACAGAATATCCAAAATACCCCTCATACATCTGGCAGAAGATTCCCTCCCTTCTTATATAAGAGCGACAATTGCCATAGTGAACCCCGGGAATGTGACTCCGCCGGTGACCATAGACAGTATTGATCTGGACAAAGATAACTGGGTATGCATCAAGGATGAAGCTGCCGATTATGTTTGGACGTGTTATTTTGTCGGCGGAGAGCGGGAAGGGATACTGAATCCAGGAGATACCGCAGAGCTTTTCACAGAGGTGAAAATTCCCGGCGAATGGGGAGTGGAAGCCAATGCGTCAGAAGTGGAAGTTACCGTATCTGCAGAGGCAGTCCAGGCTGACGGGTTCCGGCCTGTATATGAACGAAACGGAGATGCCATAACTTCCGTATCATGGGTTGATAAAGATGGAAAAGAAATACAGACAGAGAAATTCATACTGCGGTAAACAGTGCAGGTACGGGAGGATGAGGAAGCTGCTGAACCTGTCAGGTGTTCTTATCCTGTCTGCGCTGATCCTTATAACAGCTCCCTTTGCGGTTCCGAGATTTTTAGGATATCAGGTTTATGGGATCCTGACAGATAGTATGTACCCGGCTTACAGGCCGGGGGATTTGATATATGTGAAAGAAGTGTCCGCTGATGCCATCAGACCGGGAGATGTTATCGCCTATACTGCCGGGACAGCCACAGAGTTTGTGATCAGTCACCGGGTTCTGCGGACCGATAAAGAAAATCATTCGTTTATAACAAAAGGCGACTCAGGCAAGTCGGAAGACATGACCCCTGTTGTGTTTTCAAGGTTAAAGGGCAGAGTGGTCTGCAGGATTCCTTTACTTGGAAGGCTGTGTGGGCTTTTTGAAAACACAGCGGGAAAAATAAAACTTCTTTTGCTTTTTTCGGCGTCGTGTTTCTGCTGGGTGAGTGCGGAGAGGTTAAAGAAAAAAGAGGAGGGCGGGCAGTGAAAAAGAAATATATACTTATGGCATCAGCAGCAGTGCTGCTTGCCGCGGCGTTTGCCGGAGGCTCACTTGCCTATTTTCGGGCAGAGGGAAAACCGGTGGAACAGCGGATCAATACCAGAAATTTAAAAATACAGCTTACAGACGGTGAGAATACAGAACTGCCGGGAGGAAAGTTATATACTTACGGAATACCGGGAACAAAGTTTGAAAAAGAGGTCTGTGTGCGCAATACAGCGGACACAGCATTATATACAAGAATTACCATAAAGAAAAGCTGGGGAGAATATTCCGAGAAACAGGATTTTGAAAAGGATTTTGATAGTGACGCTTCCCTGATAGATATCAGGGTCTCGGATGACTGGCTGATGATAAAATCGGATGACCAGGGAGACAGAGAGGAGATCATTCTCTACTGCAGACAGCCGGTATTGCCGGGAGATACGACAAATCCATTTATGAACAGCATAGAGTTATCTGATAAAATAGGAAATGAATACGCCGGCAAAGACATAGAACTCCAGGTGACAGCAGACGGTGTGCAGTATCTGGGCAGTCGGGAAACAGATGAGGATGCCATGCTTTCAGAGTGGGGCGTATACCCGGTGATAGACGAAAAGGGATGGATCGTCCGGATTGAAGAGTAAGGCGGCCAGGAAAGGAGGTAGTTATGAAAAAGGGCATATTGGCATTAGGGCTGGTTATGTCAATTATATTCGGCGGGATCATAACTGCCAGGGCAGATTCATATGTGCCTCCAACAGCTACATTTGACGGAAGAACAGATATTTCCTACAATTATGACGCCGATGATTTCGGAAGCGGTTTTTATGACATGCTGCCCGGTGAAGAACGGGAGCAGACAATATGTCTTGAGAACATTACGGACAGGGATGTGGACTTTTTTATGTCAGCATCCGTCATCCAGTCGTTTGAGGATATCCGGGAAGCTTCCGGAGGCGCTTATCATATCAGGCTGGTTTCTGTACAGAATGGCCGGGAAAAGGGAAAGCTGATATCAGGCTTGAAGTTTCATTAGAAGGTGAACCCCATAATAATACTTATCAGGACGCAGCAGGCAGATTTCAGTTTATGTTCCGGGCAGGCTATGAGGAGGATCAGATTGTTCAGGTGCAGAAAAAGGGAACAGATAAAATTATTACACTGCTGAGAACTGTCAAGACAGGTGATGATTCGTCTGCGGAAATATTTCTTTCAGCTCTGATTCTTTCGGCAGGGGTTGCAGGTGTCATTTTTTTACGCAGAGGAAAGAGAAATCTGCCTGACGCAAAACGTTGATGGTCAATTGGGGAGCGGAGGAATCGGAATGAAATGGTTTAAAAGATACAGGGGAATTCTCTGTGTGGTCCTTTTAGTTTTCAGTACAGCCACAGCGGTGCAGGCTGAGGAACAGAATTTTTATACGGTGACTTACAGGCCGGGGAAAACAGCAAGGTTTACAGAGGATTTATTCCGAAATTACCAAGAAATTTACGGTACGGATGCGGTTGTAAGGAGCAGCCGTACGGGAAGTATAGAAATTACAGTGGAAGCAAATAGAGAGCTGCCAAAGCCGCCCAATGCCGGAGACATTATATTTGTGAAGGAGTATGAGGGGAAATACGTAATGAACACAGACTGGATGCCTGACGCAGAGCAGGTGATAGAGAGTATGGACTGCGTGGTTGACTACAGTACAGTGGTAGATTTGACGGAATACAGCATCCATTATGTGGATTCCCAGAGCGGAGATGACATTGCCTCCCCGGTAATTGCGCAGGGAAATAACGGTCAGCGCATCACTGCACGTGCTGTCGCGGTTGACGGATACCGGTGTGACAGTATGGAGCAGCAGTCCATGGTTTTGGAGAAGAAAACAGAAAACAGGATTGCGTTTATGTATACCAGTTTGAGAGAGCCTGTGACAGAGACTGTTACAGTGCCGGGGGATACTGTAACGGATTACCGGGACATTGTACAGCAGAATACAGCCGAAAATAATACAGCAGGAAATCAGTCAGGCACAGCAGGCGCGGCTGGGTCAGAAGCAGGGGAGGATGTACAGGAAAATGCCCGGGACAATGGGCAGACGGGTGCCCAGACAGCAGAAACGGAACAGGTGACGGAAAACAATGGAGAGACAGAGGAAAATACAGAAATCAAAGATGAAGAAACACCGTTGGCAAACCAGGAGGCGGATTTGGAGAAATCAGAAGGCAGCAGCAGAATTATAGTAGGGTTAGCTGCCGCAGCGTTCCTGATTTTTGCGGGAGGACTTGTGTTGTGGATACGCAAAGGTTCCGGCGGATCATAAATATATGATCTTAATTACGGTTTTACTGTATTTATATATGTTATAATAAAAAAATATGTGATTTGCCCCCTGGCGTCTGTATGATACCGGGGGTTTTTGCGTTCGGGTTTGTCATTGTCTCCAGATACCCACAAAAAAAGGAGAGGAGATACATGTTTATGGCCGGACACGGTATGTCCAGGGCTTAAATACGGTATTTCTCACTTCATGTCGTGTTAAATTACATCGTTTCTGAACTATACTATTGTTGAAAGGAGGAGCAATGAATTGGATCAGAAAAAGACAGGAAGTTTTTTTAAAGAACTTCGCAAAGAAAAAGGGCTGACCCAGGAGCAGTTGGCGGAGTATTTCCATGTTACCGGGAGGACTGTTTCACGATGGGAAACAGGCAGCAATATGCCGGATTTGGATATTCTCGTTGAGATGGCAGATTATTATGATGTGGATCTCAGGGAACTGCTGGATGGAGAAAGGAAGGATGAGAAGATGAATAAAGATTTAGAGGAAACCGTATTGAAGGTTGCGGATTACAGCAATGATGAGAAGATGAGGCTCATGAAAAAACTGCATATCTTTTCATGGATCGGTGTTGTGAGTTTTATCGTTTCTATTATATTGGAAGGAATGGGTTTGGCTGACAGGGGAATTACCGGCAATGCTGCGTCACTCTGTGCGGGTATATCCTTCGGAATGCTTATAATAGCAGTGATCTATACAAGCAGATATATATTCAGGTTCAGGGAATCCAAGAAAAGATTTTTTCAACATAGATAAACCCCAGTCCGCATAACCTCATAAGGAAGGTACAGGATGCGGCGGGAACCTCCGATATGGGAAGGGTTTCTTGTTAAATAAAAGACCGGCGGCATCAGGAAAAGAGAACCTGATGCCGCCGGTCTTTTGTGGGTTTTGTCAAAAAAACCGCGGCATTTTGAAAAAAATTGTGTAAGTGTTGGCGCGCGAACAGGTAAAGTTTTTTTTGCGTGTTATACTTTTAACTATCTAAAGGAAACGGGGGTGGACAGCATAGGAACAGAAAAACCAAAATTGGTTTTTTGGGGCAGTCAGGCATTTGCCATGATGCCGTTTGCGCTGTACATACTGATAGGCGGAATATTTTCGGTAGGGCTTCATTATTATTCAATGAAAGGGTTGATCTTCGCGGCGGTCATCTCCCTTCTGGCAGGCTTCTTCCTGTGCAGGAACAAAGGGAAATACTGGGATTCTATTGTACATGGATTGGCACAGTACGGAAATTCAAGGCTTATCTTTATCTTCCTCATTATAGGCATCTTTTCTAAGCTCATGATGACAGGAAATATTGGAGGCGGATTTATCTGGCTGAGCCTTCAGCTTGGTATTACGAAAAGCGGGTTCGTGGTCTTCGCTTTCTTAGCCTCAGCAGTGATCTCTATGGGTGCAGGAGCCCCGATCGCGGCATTGTTTGCAGTGCTTCCTATTTTTTATCCTCCGGGAATTCTTATGGGGGCAAGCCCGACCATGCTGACCGGAGCGCTGATCAGCGGAATCTTTTTCGGAGATGCACTTTCTCCCAGTTCACAGGTGATCAACACCACAGTGATGACACAACATGAACAGGGAACAGGAAGACCGGCCGGAATGCTTTCTGTTTTGAGACAGAGAACGCCTTATATTCTGGCTGCGGGAGCAGTCACGGTAGTGCTGTATCTCATATTCGGCGCCGGAGGAGGAGTCATGGGAGATATGACTCAGCTCTCCCAGTTCTCTGACGCAAGAGGCCTCTGGATGCTGGTACCCGTTGCTGTACTGCTGTGTATCTGCTTTAAGACGGGCAACCTGTTTGAAGGACTTTCCTTTGCAATTGTTACAGGCCTTGTAGTGGGACTGATCGCCGGTCTGTTCACATTTTCGGATATTGTGAGTATAGACTATGAGACAGCCGGACTGAACGGCATTATATTTGAAGGTATTTATGGCATTTTGGATGTGGCTGTGTCCACGATCCTGCTTTACGGACTGATCGCGGTGGCGGTGGATGGAGGAATGCTTGAAAAATGCTGCAGCCTTATCCTGTCCGGAAAGTTTACTAAGACAAAACGGGGAGCTGAGACAGTTCTTACTTTAGGGATCGTGATCATCAACATTCTTCTTGCGGGATGTGTACTGCCGTCAATTCTGATGTTTGGAGACATGGCAGACAGGATTGGCCAGGAGAGCGGTATTTCGCCGGAGCGCCGGAGTATCCTGCTGACAGCTAACGCGACAAACTTCAGTTCCATCATTCCCATTAACAGTGCTTTTGTAATGGGCAGTGTGACGATCATCAATGAAATGGTGCAGAAGCACAGTTATCTGCCTGCAGTGACACCGTTCCAGATTTTCTGCTCCTCTTTTTACTGTCTGATCCTCACCGGAATCTGTATATTCTGGGTGGCGACGGGAGTGGGAAGAGAGGCCTCGGATAAAACAGTGAAAGCAACAATTCAATAGAAAAATAGAATAGGAGATGAAAGTATGGAATCAATTTATGATCTGATCATCGTGGGCGGCGGTCCTGCCGGTCTTGCGGCTGCTATATATGCAGGCAGATCCGAACGGAAAACCCTTCTTCTGGAAAAGGGAAGCTATGGCGGGAGGATCAACGATACCTATGAAGTCCGCAATTATCCCGGTACTATGGTGGACAGCGGCCAGCACCTGATGGAGCGGTTCAGGGAACATGCATCCAGTCATCCCACCGTGGAGCTGAAGCGGACTACAGCCACGGCGGTTAAAAAGGAAGAGAATCTTTTTATTGTCAGCACAAAGAGAAGAGGGGACTTTAAGGCCCGCAGTGTAATCCTGGATCTGGGTACCCGTCCGAGAGAGCTGGGGATTCCCGGAGAAAAAGAATTTGTGGGACACGGTGTGGCTTACTGTGCTACTTGCGATGCGGAATTCTTTAAAGGCAAAGAGATTTATGTACTGGGAGCAGGAGACCAGGCGGTTGAGGAAGCCGATTATCTGACAGGATTTGCCTCTAAGGTTACGATCATAGTGCTACATGAAGAGGGGCACCTTGACTGTAATGAGGTATCAGCGGAACATGCTTATAAGAATCCTAAGATTGACTTCTGTTGGAGTTCCACGGTTCAGGAGATCAAAGGCAGTGACCATGTGGAATCCCTTGTACTGAAAAATGTTGAGACAGGTCAGACACATGAGGTAAAAGCAGACGGACTGTTTTTCTTTGTGGGCATGGTGCCGCAGACAGAGCCGGTGCGCGAGATGGTCACATGTGACAGGAGCGGCTATATCAAAGTCAGCGATAAGATGGAGACCAGTGTGCCGGGGCTTTATGCAGTAGGAGACTGCAGGCAGACATTTTTGCGTCAGGTTGTCACCTCCGCGGCAGACGGCGCAGTGGCTGCCGTGGCCTCTGAACGCTATGTCAAGGAGCTTAACCAGATTGAAAGTATTTTAAGCCCCGATTCAGGTAAAATAGCATTTGTGTTCTACAATCCTTATAGTAATGAAGAGATTCAGGCAGTGTCAAATCTGGAACAGCAGCTTCGGGGAGAATGGAAGGTTTACCGCCAGGACATTACCCGTCAGAATCTTCTGTATCAGAACCTGAAGGTAGAACGCACAGTGTCAACTGCATTTTATGAAAACGGTAAATTATTGGAAGTAAAGTAGTGTAACTGTCAACGGATTTTATCCTATTATAAAAAATATTATAATTGATTTCAGGAGGTTATAGATTATGGGTCAGCCACTTGTTTTTCCACACGGAGTCACTGTTTACAATCCGGAGAAATGCTGGAGCGGATATACGATTGTTCCGCTGATCAATGACGGCGTTCTGCTGTTCGACATGAACGGAAATGAGATCAGACGCTGGAATATGCATGCCATGCCGCCGAAACTGCTTCCGGGCGGGTATGTGATGGGTCTGTCAGGGTACCGTCATCCTGATTACGGGATGCAGGACGGTGTCAACCTGATCGAGATTGATTACGATGGAAATATTGTCTGGGAATTTGATCATTTTGAAGATATTGATGACCCGGGAAGGGATCACCGCTGGATGGCACGCCAGCACCATGACTATCAGAGAGAGGGAAATCCTGTGGGATACTATGTTCCCGGGATGGATGCAAAACCGCTGGAAGGCAATACACTGATCCTGGTACACCAGACGATCAGAAACCCGAAAATATCTGATAAAAAGCTTTTGGATGACGCTATGATCGAAGTGGACTGGGAGGGCAATATTCTGTGGAAATGGTCCATCAGCGAGCACTTCGATGAGCTTGGATTTGATGAAGCGGCTAAAAACGCACTTTTCAGGGATCCCAATATGCGTTCCTCAGACGGAGGTGTAGGCGACTACCTGCATGTAAACTGCATGAGCTACCTGGGACCGAATAAATGGTATGACCAGGGAGATATGCGGTTCAAACCGGAAAATATTATTTTTGACTGCAGAGAGGCCAACATCCTTGCAATCCTTGATAAGGAAACCGGCAAGATCGTATGGCGTATCGGACCTGATTTTAATGCTTCTCCGGAGCTTAAAAAAATGGGCTGGATCATTGGCCAGCATCATTTTCACATGATCCCCAAGGGTCTGCCAGGCGAAGGCAACCTGATGGTATTTGACAATGGCGGCTGGGGCGGATACGGGGTGCCGAATCCATCTGCTCCCATCGGTGTAAAAAATGCCCTGCGTGATTACAGCCGTGTGCTGGAGTTTAACCCGGTAACACTGGAGGTGGTCTGGAAACTGACTCCAAAGGAACTGGGCCATGCGGTTCCCACTGACGCCAGCAAATTTTACAGTCCCTATGTCAGCAGCGCACAGCGCCTGCCCAATGGAAATACTATGGTCACGGAAGGTTCAGACGGCCGTGTGATCGAAGTGACACCGGAACATGAGATCGTGTGGGAATGGATATCACCGTATTATACACATAATGACAAAGGGCCTAAGAATAATATGATCTACCGCGCTTACCGTTACCCTTATAGTTATGTGCCTCAGGAACCGGTTCCCACGGAGGTTCCCATCGCGCCTATTGACAACATAACCTACAGGGTACCGGGAGCAGGAGCCTTCGGAGCGAAAAAAATCATTGATATTGAAGGAACTTTGCCGTATTATCAAGATGTGGCACTGTGTGTGGCCACAGACGACGAGGAAGATGTGACACAGAGGGAAAAAGTCTTTGAAGTGAATACAGACTTTTTCAAACCGGTGACTATGTCAAACTGGAATGATGATGTACTTAAAGTAGAAGGAAAACCGGTTCTCGTGCTGTTCGGAGCAGAGCGCTGTGTACACTGCAAGGCACTTCATCCTGTTCTGGAGGAAGCCCTCATGGAAGAGTATGAGGGAATGTATGAGGTACGCTATGTTGATGTGGATTCCAATCAGGATCTGCTGGATGCGTGCCATATCGGAGGAATTCCTGTCGTTGTGATCTACAAAAACGGGGAAGAGGTCCAGAGGTTCAATGGCGAGAAGGATTATGATGATTTGTGTGATATTTTGGACAGACCATTGGAATAAGAAGAATAAAACGCAGAGAGGAGCTGTTTTGACAGCCCCTCTTTGCGTTTCTTTTTTTCTGGGACACTCTAATGTTGGGAGGAATAGAAATGCATAAGTTTTTTGAGGACACGAAAAAAAGCTGTCCGCTTCCTTTTGCCGACCTCTGTATGGGAAGCTGCATTTACCGGCCGTATATGAATCGCAAGACATATCAGAGGTCAGAGATCATATATCCACAGGGGAGCAAGATCAACTATTTTGGAATCGTACTGGACGGCATCCTGAAGGCGGTGAGCCACACAGTCAACGGGGATGAGCTTTGCAATGCCTATTTTGAAAAGAATGATATTTTTCCGGAGCTGCTCTACTTTTCCGGAAAGAGATATTACACCTATACCCTGGTGGCTGCGAAAAAATCCACAGTGGCCTGGATCCCTGTGGAGGTTCTGGAGGAAATGCTGGAGCGGGACAACCTGCTGATGTATTCTTTGCTGCTCTATATATCGCAGCGGGGTCTGAAAGACCAGCTCTATCTCAATTGTCTGAATTATCAAACTATCCGTGAGAGGATAGCCTACTGGATCGTGGGAATGAACGATATTGTGGTGGAGGAAGTGATCCCGATGCCGGTTTCTCAGTCAGTTATGGCAAATATGCTCCATGTGAGTCGGTCATCGCTGAACCAGGAATTAAAACTGATGGAAAAAGAGGGATATTTCAGCATACAGGGGCAGGAGATGCATATCAAAGATGTGGAAAGACTGCAGGAAATGCTGTAAAAACACCTAAAAATATTTTAACAAAAAATGGTTGACAGGCTTGACAGGGTGTGTTATAGTGAGAAATGCACTATTATGGCAAGTTATGCCTGTTGTTCTATTTATGAATGAAATTAACCTTATTATAGGAAACTTTCGATCAAGGGCTCAGGTATAAGCATAATAAAATTAAAACATACAAGGGGTGAAACGTCAATGGAGAAAAATAGAATCCGTCCCATTACAACCGGTAAGAGCATGAGAATGACCTACCAGCGCCAGAAAGAGGTACTGGAAATGCCGAACCTCATTGAAGTACAGAAAGACTCTTACCAGTGGTTTCTGGACGAAGGTCTAAAAGAAGTTTTTGAAGATATCTCTCCAATCGCCGACTACAGCGGTAAATTGAGCTTGGAATTTGTTGACTTTACTTTGTGTGAAGATGAGGTTAAATACTCCATCGAGGAATGCAAGGAGAGGGACGCTACTTTTGCAGCTCCTCTGAAAGTAAGGGTAAAATTATACAACAGAGAGAATGACGAGATCAGTGAACATGAAATTTTCATGGGTGATCTGCCGTTAATGACTGCAACCGGTACCTTCGTGATCAACGGCGCTGAACGAGTTATTGTCAGCCAGCTTGTGCGTTCTCCGGGCATTTATTACGCTATCGCTCACGATAAACTGGGCAAAACCCTTTATTCCTGTACTGTTATCCCGAACAGGGGTGCATGGCTGGAATATGAGACCGACTCCAATGACGTATTCTATGTACGTGTAGACAGAACTAGAAAAGTCCCTATTACAGTTTTGATTCGTGCTTTAGGTATCGGCACGAATGCAGAAATTATAGAGTTATTCGGTGAGGAACCGAAGATATTAGCCAGCTTTACAAAAGACACTGCTGAGAGTTATCAGGAAGGTCTTCTGGAGTTATACAAAAAGATCCGTCCGGGTGAGCCGCTGGCTGTGGAAAGCGCAGAGAGCCTGATCACCAGTATGTTCTTTGACCCAAGACGTTACGACCTGGCAAAAGTAGGCCGTTACAAATTCAACAAAAAGTTACTGCTGAGAAACCGTATCGCAGGCCATGTACTGGCTGAGGAGGTTGTGGATACCACAACAGGTGAGATCATGGCAGAGGCCGGCACAGTCGTATCAAAAGAACTGGCTGACCAGATCCAGAACGCGGCAGTTCCCTATGTATGGATCCAGGGTGAAGAGCGCAACATCAAAGTCCTTTCCAGCATGATGGTGGATATCACCAACTATGTGGACGTTGATCCCGCTGAGGTGGGAGTGACAGAGCTTGTGTACTATCCTGTTCTGGCTAAGATACTGGAAGAGAATGAGGATATTGAGGATATCAAGGACGCAGTCCGCCGTGAGATCCACGAGCTGATTCCGAAGCATATCACAAAAGAAGATATCCTTGCTTCCATTAACTATAACATGCATCTGGAATATGGTCTGGGCAACGATGACGATATCGACCATCTGGGCAACAGACGTATTCGTGCAGTAGGTGAACTGCTGCAGAACCAGTATAGGATCGGTCTTTCCAGACTGGAGCGTGTGGTTCGCGAGAGAATGACAACACAGGATATGGAGGGTATTTCTCCCCAGTCCCTGATCAATATCAAACCGGTAACAGCAGCTGTGAAGGAATTCTTTGGTTCCTCCCAGTTGTCACAGTTTATGGATCAGAACAACCCTCTGGGTGAGCTGACCCATAAGAGACGTCTTTCCGCATTAGGCCCCGGCGGTCTGTCACGAGACCGTGCAGGTTTCGAGGTTCGAGATGTACATTACTCCCATTACGGAAGAATGTGTCCTATCGAGACTCCTGAGGGTCCTAACATCGGTCTGATCAACTCCCTGGCATCCTACGCCAGGATCAATCAGTACGGTTTTGTGGAAGCTCCGTACCGTAAGATCGACAAAACAGATCCTAAAAATCCGCGGGTTACAGACGAGGTTGTCTATATGACCGCAGATGAAGAGGATAACTACCATGTTGCGCAGGCTAATGAGCCGCTGGACGAAGAAGGACACTTTATCCATAAGAACGTTTCCGGACGTTATCTGGATGAAACACAGGAATATGAACGCCATATGTTTGACTACATGGACGTATCTCCAAAGATGGTGTTCTCAGTAGCTACAGCCCTCATCCCATTCCTGCAGAACGATGATGCTAACCGTGCTCTGATGGGATCCAACATGCAGCGCCAGGCTGTGCCCCTTCTCACCACAGAGGCTCCTGTTGTAGGAACCGGTATGGAAGTGAAGGCAGCCGTTGACTCCGGTGTCTGTGTAGTGGCTAAAAAAGCCGGTACCATAGAGTGTGCGGCGTCAAAAGAAATTGTTATGCGCAATGATGATGGTACAAAAGATACTTACCGTCTTACTAAGTTCATGAGAAGTAACCAGAGCAACTGCTATAACCAGAGACCCATTGTGACCAAGGGAGAGCATGTGGAAGAGGGACAGGTAATTGCTGACGGACCTTCCACCGCAAACGGTGAGCTGGCTCTTGGCAAGAACCCCCTGATCGGTTTCATGACCTGGGAGGGCTACAATTACGAGGATGCCGTTCTGTTAAGTGAGAGACTGGTACAGGATGATGTCTATACTTCTGTGCATATTGAAGAATATGAGGCAGAAGCCAGAGATACAAAGTTAGGACCGGAAGAGATCACACGTGATGTTCCGGGCGTTGGTGACGATGCATTAAAAGATCTGGACGAGCGCGGCATTATCCGTATCGGTGCTGAGGTCCGCGCAGGTGATATCCTGGTTGGTAAAGTAACTCCCAAGGGAGAGACAGAGCTGACTGCAGAGGAGAGACTGCTCCGCGCTATTTTCGGTGAAAAAGCCCGTGAAGTGCGTGATACTTCCCTGAAGGTTCCTCACGGTGAGTACGGTATCGTTGTAGACGCAAAAGTATTTACAAGAGAGAACGGCGATGAGCTGTCTCCCGGTGTCAATCAGGCAGTCCGCATCTATATTGCACAGAAGAGAAAGATTTCTGTGGGTGATAAGATGGCCGGCCGTCATGGTAACAAGGGTGTTGTTTCCCGTGTGCTTCCTGTTGAGGATATGCCGTTCTTACCAAACGGACGCGCACTGGACATTGTACTGAACCCTCTGGGCGTGCCTTCCCGTATGAATATCGGACAGGTGCTGGAGATCCATCTGAGTCTTGCGGCAAAAGCCCTTGGATTTAACATTGCTACACCGGTATTTGACGGTGCCAATGAGAATGATATCCAGGATACCCTGGATCTTGCAAACGATTATGTGAACATGGAATGGGAAGACTTTGAGGCAAAGCATAAAGATACAATGCGCCCTGAAGTTTTACAGTTCCTTTACGATAACAGAGCTCACAGAGAGCTGTGGAAAGGCGTGCCGATCTCCCGTGACGGTAAGGTAAGACTTCGTGACGGACGTACAGGTGAATATTTTGACAGCCCTGTAACCATCGGACACATGCACTATCTGAAGCTGCATCACTTGGTAGATGATAAGATCCACGCACGTTCCACAGGCCCATACTCCCTGGTTACACAGCAGCCTCTGGGTGGTAAAGCCCAGTTCGGTGGTCAGCGTTTCGGAGAGATGGAGGTTTGGGCACTGGAAGCATATGGTGCTTCCTATACACTGCAGGAGATCCTGACAGTGAAATCCGATGATGTGATCGGACGTGTGAAAACTTATGAAGCGATTATCAAGGGCGACAATATTCCGGAGCCTGGTATTCCGGAGTCCTTCAAGGTACTTTTGAAGGAGCTGCAGTCCTTGGGTCTGGATGTCAGAGTCCTCAGAGAAGACATGACAGAAGTGGAAATCATGGAGAATATCGACTATGGCGAGACAGATATGCGCTCCATCATTGAAGGTGATTCCAAACACCGCGGCGAAGAAGATTACGGAGACTACGGATTCTCAAAACAGGAATTCGAGGGTGAAGAATTAGTAGACGTGGAGGATGAGCCGGAAGAGGATGAAGAAGCATTCTTGAGCTTAGATGATGATACTCTTGTCGAGGAGTAAGGAAAGGAGTCCACAATGCCAGAAACAGCAAATAAAGAGGCATATCAGCCGATGACCTTTGATGCCATCAAAATCGGATTGGCGTCCCCGGAGAAAATCCGGGACTGGTCCAGAGGCGAGGTTAAAAAACCGGAAACCATTAACTATAGAACCCTGAAACCGGAAAAAGACGGCCTGTTCTGCGAAAGGATTTTCGGACCGAGCAAAGACTGGGAATGTCACTGCGGTAAATACAAGAAAATCCGTTATAAAGGCGTTGTCTGTGACCGATGCGGCGTTGAGGTGACAAAAGCCAGCGTCCGCAGGGAGCGCATGGGCCATATTGAACTGGCAGCACCGGTCTCCCATATCTGGTACTTCAAGGGTATTCCGTCCAGAATGGGACTGATCCTGGATCTTTCCCCGAGATCCCTGGAAAAAGTCCTGTACTTTGCCAACTATATCGTACTGGACGCAGGCACCACGGAACTGCAGTACAAACAGGTACTGACAGAGAAAGAGTTCCAGGATGCCAGAGAAAAATACGGTGACGGCGCATTCCGTGTAGGAATGGGAGCAGAGTCTGTTATGGAACTGCTGGAGGCTATTGACCTGGAAAGAGAATCCAAAGAGCTGAAAGCAGGCCTCAAGGATTCCACAGGCCAGAAGCGCGCACGTATCGTAAAGCGTCTTGAGGTTGTGGAAGCTTTCCGTGAATCCGGAAACCGTCCGGAGTGGATGATCATGACAGTTGTGCCTGTAATTCCGCCGGACCTTCGTCCTATGGTTCAGCTGGACGGCGGACGTTTCGCCACATCCGACTTAAATGATTTATATAGAAGGATCATCAACAGAAATAACCGTCTGAAAAGACTGCTTGAACTGGGCGCTCCTGATATCATTGTCCGCAATGAGAAGAGAATGCTCCAGGAAGCTGTTGATGCCCTGATTGACAATGGACGCCGGGGCCGTCCGGTCACAGGACCGGGTAACCGTGCGCTGAAGTCCCTTTCCGATATGCTGAAAGGTAAATCAGGCCGTTTCCGTCAGAACCTTCTGGGTAAACGAGTTGACTACTCAGGCCGTTCTGTTATCGTGGTTGGACCTGAATTGAAGATATTCCAGTGCGGTCTGCCAAAAGAGATGGCGATTGAGCTGTTCAAGCCTTTTGTTATGAAAGAGCTGGTGAGCAACGGCACTGCCCATAACATTAAGAATGCCAAGAAGATGGTAGAGAAGCTGGAACCTGAAGTATGGGATGTTCTGGAAGATGTCATCAAAGAGCATCCTGTCATGTTAAACCGTGCTCCTACACTGCATCGTCTGGGTATCCAGGCATTTGAGCCTATTCTGGTTGAGGGTAAAGCGATCAAGCTGCATCCCCTTGTATGTACCGCGTTCAACGCCGACTTTGATGGTGACCAGATGGCTGTTCATCTTCCCCTGTCCGTTGAGGCTCAGGCAGAGTGCCGTTTCCTGCTTCTGTCTCCAAACAACCTGCTGAAACCGTCTGACGGTGGTCCGGTGGCTGTTCCTTCACAGGATATGGTCCTTGGTATCTACTATCTGACACAGGAGAGACCGGGCGTTAAAGGTGAAGGCAAATATTTCAAGAGCGTAAATGAAGCCATCCTGGCTTATGAAAACGGATATATTACACTGCAGACCAGAATTCATGTACTTTGCAGCAAGACACAGCCGGACGGCACCGTAATGGAAGACATGGTGGATTCCACACTGGGACGTTTCCTGTTCAATGAAATCATTCCGCAGGATTTAGGTTTTGTGGACCGGTCTGTACCGGGCAATGAACTGAAGCTGGAAGTTGATTTCCTGGTAGGCAAGAAACAGTTAAAACAGATTCTGGAAAAAGTAATCAATACCCACGGCGCTACCAGAACCGCAGAGGTGCTGGATAAGATCAAAGCCACAGGTTACAAATACTCAACCAGAGCTGCCATGACCGTATCTATCTCTGATATGACAGTGCCGCCTCAGAAACCTGAGATGATCCAAAAGGCACAGGATACGGTTGACCTTATCACCAAGAACTTCAAACGTGGTCTGATCACGGAGGAAGAGAGATATAAAGAAGTAGTTGAGACATGGAAGAAGACCGATGATGAGCTTACCAAAGCCCTGCTGACAGGACTTGATAAGTACAACAACATCTTCATGATGGCTGACTCCGGTGCCCGTGGTTCCGATAAGCAGATCAAACAGCTTGCCGGTATGCGTGGTCTGATGGCTGATACGACAGGTCACACCATCGAGCTGCCCATCAAGTCAAACTTCCGTGAGGGTCTTGACGTACTGGAATACTTCATGTCCGCTCATGGTGCACGTAAAGGTCTGTCTGATACAGCCCTGCGTACCGCTGACTCCGGTTACCTGACAAGACGTCTGGTTGACGTTTCCCAGGATCTGATCGTCCGGGAAGTGGACTGCTGTGAAGACAGAGGCGAGATTCCGGGTATGTGGGTAAAAGCCTTCATGGACGGAAAAGAAGAGATTGAAAGTCTTCAGGAACGTATCACAGGACGTTTCTCTTGTGAGACCATCAAGAACGCCAAAGGCGAAGTGATCGTCAAGGCAAACCATATGATCACTCCAAAGCGCGCCGCACGTGTGGTCAATGAGGGAGTGAAAGAGGATGGCAAATCTTATGATTCCGTTAAGATCCGTACTATCCTCACATGTAAGTGCCATATCGGTGTGTGTGCAAAATGCTACGGTGCCAACATGGCAACCGGTGAGCCTGTTCAGGTAGGTGAGTCTGTAGGTATTATCGCAGCCCAGTCTATCGGTGAACCAGGTACACAGCTTACCATGCGTACCTTCCATACCGGTGGTGTTGCCGGCGGCGATATCACACAGGGTCTTCCCCGTGTGGAGGAGCTTTTTGAGGCAAGGAAGCCGAAAGGTCTTGCAATCATCACAGAGATCAAAGGTATTGCAACACTGAAGGATACAAAGAAGAAACGTGAAATCATCGTTACAGATAATGAGGACGGTAACTCCAAGACTTACCTGATTCCTTACGGCTCTCGTATCAAGGTTCAGGACGGACAGTATCTGGAGGCCGGTGATGAGCTGACAGAGGGTAGTGTCAATCCTCATGACATTCTGAAGATCAAGGGCGTTCGTGCTGTTCAGGATTATATGATCCAGGAAGTACAGCGTGTATACCGTCTGCAGGGTGTTGAGATCAATGATAAGCATATCGAGGTTATCGTTCGCCAGATGCTGAAGAAGATCCGCATCGAGGACAACGGAGATACAGAATTCCTGCCGGGTACCCTGGTTGACGTTCTGGACTACGAGGAAGAGAACGAGAAGCTCATAGAAGAGGGCAAAGAACCGGCAGACGGAAAACAGGTAATGCTGGGTATCACCAAAGCATCTCTGGCAACCAACTCCTTCTTGTCCGCAGCTTCCTTCCAGGAGACCACAAAGGTTCTGACTGAAGCAGCCATCAAGGGCAAGATCGATCCACTGATCGGTCTGAAAGAGAATGTTATCATCGGTAAACTGATTCCTGCGGGAACAGGAATGAAGTGCTACTCCAACATCAAGCTGGATACAGATTTGGCTGAGGATGAAGAAGATTATGATGAGGATGAACTCGAACTGGCGGAAGCACTGGATGTACTTCCGGCTGAGGATGAAGAGGAAGTTCTCCAGTTGACAGATGAGGTGGATGAGGTGGAACTTTCCGAGGAGGAAGAAGAAGCCGAATTGACAGAAGAATAAAGCAGGATGTAACCGTTTAGTACCTTTACAGTTACTTGCAAAACATACAAAAGACCGCTTTTCCGGAAAATGACCGGAGGGGCGGTTTTTGTATTCAGGTTATGCAGTCTTTTAAAGGAGGACAAGTATGAACAAAAAAAGAAAGTCACCTTTATGGATGCTGGTTCCCATGGGAGTCATCATCGTAGTTTTATCTATTGTCTTGATCGTCATTACCTTAAAATCAGAAAGCCAGAGAACAGAGACAGCATCCGCACATGGGACCCCCGGCGGGGAAAAGGCGGAAGAGAGCGTGGACGCGGCAGGTTCAGTACAGGCGGAACCTGAGGCGGCGGATACAGGGCCGGCCCAGGTTTATGTATCGCCGGATGTGCCGCAGAAGGTTAAGGATAAGGTGAAATCCATGAGCCTTGAGGAGAAAGCGGCACAGCTTTTTTTCGTAACACCTGAGGCTATCACCCAGGTAGATGCAGCCACCGTTGCCGGTGAGGATACGAAGAAAGCTTATGAGCAGTACCCTGTAGGAGGGATCATATATTTTTCCCGGAATATCCAGGGGCCGGACCAGCTTAAAGAAATGTTGTCCAAAACCCAGAACTATGCAAAGGAAATTGCAGGTGTCCCTGTGTTTCTGGGTGTAGATGAGGAGGGCGGAGAGGTGTCCCGGGTAGCAGGGAATAAGAATTTCTCCGTTACCAGATATGAGAGTATGCGAGCCATAGGGGACAGTAGGGATACTTCCCGGGCCTATGATGTGGGAAAAAACTTAGCATCCTATTTGAAAGAAATAGGATTTAATATAGATTTTGCACCGGATGCGGATGTAATTACCAATTCTGGCAATACTGTTATAGGAGACCGTTCTTTTGGGGAAGACCCCCAGTTGACTGCTGATATGGCGGCGCAGGTGGTCAGAGGACTGCAGGACAACGGAGTGTCAGCCTGTCTGAAACACTTCCCGGGACTGGGAGGTACTGTGGAGGACAGCCATGAAGAACGCGCCTATACGGACAAGACCCTGGAGGAGATGGAGCAGAAAGAGATGATTCCTTTTATAGAAGGGATAAAGGCAGAGTCGGATCTTATCATGGCAGGCCATATCTCCATACCCAAATCCCTGGGAGATGATACCCCGGCGTCTCTCTCGGAAAAAGTGCTGACCGGCCTGCTCCGGGACAAGTATGGATATGACGGCCTCATTATCACAGATGCCCTGGATATGAAGGCTGTTTCCGGAGTGTACAGTCCTGCCGAGGCTTCTGTAAAGGCACTCCAGGCCGGTGCGGACATGCTCCTGATGCCCGAAGATTTCAAGGCTGCCTACCGTGGTGTGCTGGATGCTGTCAGGAGTGGCGATTTGAGCCAGGAGAGGATCGATGCCTCTGTGGAGCGCATACTGCGGTTAAAAATGAAAAAATATGACTATCCATGATCCTGTATTGGCTGTTCTGTGTATTTTATTTTGTAAAACACCCGAAAGGACGGTGACGGTGCAGAGATTATGCGGGAAATACCTATAAAATTGTATTTTTTTGAAAAATTTCCTTGACAGCACCATTTTACATGGATATAATGAGAGAGCGTGCATAAAACGCAATTTTTTTGCGCGTAAAAACATTTATTCATGACAATGAATAACTGGCAGCCACTCATTTCTTCTATAATAATGTAGAAGAGAAATAATACAGGAGGTGAAATGGAATGCCAACATTCAATCAGTTAGTAAGAAAAGGACGTCAGACTTCCGTAAAGAAGTCCACAGCTCCGGCGCTTCAGAAGAGTTTTAACTCTTTACAGAAGAAGACCACAGATATGTCTTCTCCGCAGAAGAGAGGTGTGTGTACAGCGGTTAAAACTGCTACACCGAAAAAGCCTAACTCTGCTCTTAGAAAAATCGCCAGAGTTCGTCTTTCCAACGGAATCGAGGTAACAAGCTACATTCCAGGTGAAGGACATAACCTTCAGGAGCATAGTGTTGTTCTTATCCGTGGCGGCAGGGTAAAAGACTTACCAGGTACAAGATACCACATTATCCGTGGTACACTTGATACTGCAGGCGTTGCCAACAGACGTCAGGCCCGTTCTAAATACGGTGCTAAGAGACCGAAAAAATAATTAATTAGAATCATTTGAAGTCACAGATATAACTATTAAGACTGATTTTGTACCGGGATTCCATAGACCCAGGTTGTGGCTGCGGGTTTCTATATAGGATTTACCGAGTACGGACATACAAAATAGTTGTGTGAGTACCGATGATCTAATCGTTAAGGGCAAAACGTTTGTCCGTAATTTTGATAATGATTAAGGAGGGAAGTAACGTGCCACGTAAAGGACATACTCAAAAAAGAGACGTTTTAGCAGATCCGTTATACGGAAACAAAGTGGTTACCAAACTTGTCAATAACATTATGTTAGATGGTAAGAAGGGTGTAGCTCAGAAGATCGTATACGGTGCGTTCGCTAAAATGGAGGAAAAAGCCGGTAAACCGGCAATCGAAGTTTTTGAAGAAGCAATGAACAACATCATGCCGGTTCTGGAAGTTAAAGCCAGACGTATCGGTGGTGCTACCTATCAGGTACCTATCGAAGTAAGACCTGAAAGACGTCAGGCATTAGCTCTTCGTTGGATCACTCTGTATTCTCGTAAAAGAGGAGAGAAGACAATGGAAGACAGACTGGCTAATGAATTATTAGATGCTTCCAACAATACAGGTGCATCTGTTAAGAAGAAAGAAGACATGCATAAGATGGCTGAGGCAAATAAAGCATTTGCTCACTATCGATTCTAGAGGAGGAAAATCCATTGGCTGGAAGAGAATATCCGTTAGATAGAACCAGAAACATTGGTATTATGGCACATATTGATGCCGGTAAGACCACTCTTACAGAGCGTATCTTATATTATACCGGTGTTAACTATAAAATTGGCGATACTCACGAAGGAACTGCTACCATGGACTGGATGGAGCAGGAACAGGAGAGAGGTATCACAATTACTTCCGCCGCTACCACCTGTCACTGGACTTTACAGGAAAACTGTAAAAGCAAACCAGGCGCACTGGAACATCGTATCAATATTATTGATACCCCAGGTCACGTTGACTTTACTGTAGAAGTAGAGCGTTCCTTACGTGTACTTGACGGTGCGGTTGGTGTCTTCTGTGCAAAAGGCGGCGTTGAGCCTCAGTCTGAAAATGTATGGCGTCAGGCAGATACCTACAATGTACCCCGTATGGCATTCATCAACAAGATGGATATCCTGGGTGCAGATTTCTACGGTGCCGTAGAACAGATCAAGACTCGTTTAGGTAAAAATGCAATTTGTCTTCAGCTGCCCATCGGTAAAGAAGATGAATTCAAAGGAATCATCGACCTGTTTGAAATGAAAGCCTACATCTACAATGATGAAAAGGGCGAGGACATTTCCATCACAGATATCCCGGAGGATATGGCTGATGACGCAGAACTGTATCACACAGAGTTAGTTGAGAAGATCTGCGAGTTAGATGATGATTTAATGATGGAGTATCTGGAAGGTGAAGAACCTACCGTTGAAGCTCTGAAAGCAGCCCTGAGAAAAGGAACCTGCGAGTGTGCAGCAATCCCGGTATGCTGTGGTACTGCTTACAGAAATAAAGGTGTTCAGAAATTACTGGATGCTATTCTTGAATTTATGCCTGCTCCTACAGATATCCCGGCTATCAAAGGTCAGGATATGGACGGAAACGAAGTTGAGAAGCATTCTTCCGACGACGAACCGTTCGCAGCTCTGGCATTTAAGATCATGACTGACCCGTTCGTTGGTAAGCTGGCATTCTTCAGAGTTTACTCTGGTACTATGAACTCCGGTTCTTATGTACTGAATGCGACAAAAGGCAAAAAAGAGCGTGTTGGACGTATCCTTCAGATGCATGCCAACAAGAGACAGGAACTGGATAAAGTATATGCCGGTGATATCGCTGCAGCGATCGGATTCAAATTCACCACAACAGGTGATACAATCTGCGATGAACAGCACCCGGTTATCCTGGAATCCATGGAATTCCCGGAACCAGTTATCGAGCTGGCTATTGAGCCTAAGACAAAAGCCGGACAGGGCAAACTTGGTGAAGCTCTGGCAAAACTTGCCGAAGAAGATCCGACCTTCCGTGCTCACACAGATAAAGAAACAGGTCAGACTATCATCGCTGGTATGGGCGAGCTGCATCTGGAGATCATCGTAGACCGTCTGCTTCGTGAATTCAAAGTAGAGGCTAACGTTGGCGCTCCTCAGGTTGCTTACAAAGAGACCTTTACCAAGAATGCTGATGTTGACAGTAAATACGCAAAACAGTCCGGTGGTCGTGGACAGTACGGTCACTGTAAAGTTAGATTCGAGCCTATGGACGCCAACGGCGAAGAACTGTTCAAGTTCGAGAGCACAGTTGTGGGCGGTGCTATTCCGAAGGAATACATCCAGCCTGTAGGACAGGGTATCGAAGAAGCTATGAGAGCTGGTATTCTGGGTGGATTCCCGGTTGTAGGTATTTACGCAAACGTTTATGACGGTTCTTACCATGAGGTCGATTCCTCCGAGATGGCATTCCATATTGCAGGTTCTCTTGCATTCAAGGAAGCTATGGCGAAGGCAGCTCCGGTTCTCCTGGAGCCTATCATGAGAGTAGAGGTTACTACTCCGGAAGACTACATGGGTGATGTTATCGGTGATATCAACTCCCGTCGTGGACGTATCGAAGGTATGGATGATATTGGCGGAGGCAAGATGATCCGCGGATTCGTTCCTCTGGCTGAGATGTTCGGTTACGCAACAGACCTGCGTTCCAGAACACAGGGCCGTGGTAACTACTCCATGTTCTTCGAGAAATATGAGCCGGTTCCGAAATCCGTACAGGAAAAGGTACTTTCAGTAAAAACAGGAAAATAATAATTAAAAACTTGCAAATATCCTTGATTTGCAATATAATCAAGGATAGCAGGTTGAATATATTGATATTCCAACCGCCTCGTTATGAGGCAACAAAAAATCATAAAATTGCCCAGACGGGGCGCATGTGAATAAGGAGGAAATTCAAAATGGCAAAAGCTAAATTTGAAAGAAGCAAACCGCATTGTAACATTGGAACCATCGGACACGTTGACCATGGTAAAACAACTCTGACAGCTGCTATCACAAAAACTCTTTCTGAGAGAGTAGAAGGAAACGCAGCAGTAGATTTCGCTAATATCGATAAAGCTCCGGAGGAGAGAGAACGTGGTATCACAATCTCTACTGCTCACGTTGAATATGAAACAGAGAACAGACATTACGCACACGTTGACTGCCCAGGCCATGCTGACTATGTAAAGAACATGATCACTGGTGCTGCTCAGATGGATGGCGCTATCCTGGTTGTTGCTGCAACTGATGGTGTTATGGCTCAGACAAAAGAGCACATCCTGCTGTCTCGTCAGGTAGGTGTTCCTTACATCGTTGTATTCATGAACAAATGTGATATGGTTGACGATGAAGAGCTGCTTGAGCTGGTAGACATGGAAATCCGTGAGCTGTTAAGCGAGTATGACTTCCCAGGCGATGACACACCGATCATCCAGGGTTCTGCTCTGAAAGCTCTGGAAGATCCAAGCAGCGAGTGGGGCGACAAGATCATGGAACTGATGGCTGCAGTTGACAGCTGGATTCCGGATCCTCAGCGTGACACAGACAAACCGTTCATCATGCCTGTAGAGGATGTATTCTCTATCACAGGTCGTGGTACAGTTGCTACTGGTAGAGTAGAGGCTGGTGTTCTTCACGTATCTGAAGAAGTTGAAATCGTTGGTCTGAAAGAAGAGACACGTAAAGTAGTTGTAACAGGTATCGAGATGTTCCGTAAACTGTTAGACGAGGCTCAGGCTGGTGACAACATCGGTGCACTGCTTCGTGGTGTTCAGAGAACTGAAATCGAAAGAGGACAGGTTCTTGCTAAACCGGGAACAATCAAATGCCATACAAAATTCACAGCTCAGGTTTACGTTCTGACAAAAGACGAGGGTGGCCGTCATACACCGTTCTTCAACAACTATCGTCCGCAGTTCTACTTCAGAACAACAGACGTAACAGGTGTCTGCAACTTACCGGAAGGTGTTGAGATGTGCATGCCTGGTGATAACGTAGAGATGACAATCGAGCTGATCCACCCGATCGCTATGGACCAGGGTCTTACTTTCGCTATCCGTGAAGGTGGACGTACTGTTGGTTCAGGCCGTGTTGCTACAATCATCGAGTAATCACTGAGTAGTACGAATATATAAATATAGAGTACCGTAAGGTACATTGTGTCCAAGCATAAGATGCCCCGGAACCGTAAGGTTTCCGGGGTTTTTCTGTTATTAAAAAAAACAGCGTACCCAGCCGGAGAAAAAAGCTTTCTTCCTCATCTAATCAGTGCACAAACAAACAGGAAATCCGGACTCCGCAAAGGGGGATGAATATGAACCTATTACTGATAAAAAGAGTTAAAAAGCACGACAAAGCCGCATTCCAGAAACTGATGGAAAAACAGGCGACTGCTTTATATAATACGGCCAAGGTAATTTTGATGAACGAAGAGGAGCTGTCTTGATTTCTGCTGACAGATTCTCTTCGTTAAACTACCAAAGATTTCTCTATTTCTTTAGTTCTTTTTTCTATTGACGATTGATTGCATTTGGTATATAAAAGGTGAAAGATAGATTTTTATTCATGACTGTCAGGGTACCAGACAGTTATGAGCGATGCATGATATTCGGAAGGATAAAGAAGAGATGAGACGGATAAAAAGTGTGCAGGTGCGTCATCAATATACACTGCTTCAGTGTTTTTACTGGGTTTCAAGCTGCGCGATCATGGGATTTGCAACTGTGTTTCTTCAGTACAAGGGATTGTCCAACACGCTTGTAGGCATGTCCGTAGGCGGAGCGGCATTTATCAGCATATGGATGCAGCCGTTCCTGGCCGGTCTGGTGGGAAAGGTCCGGGGACTGAGTTTGAAGAAGATGATTCTTCTGATTATTCTGGCAGTTACGTCGGGATATCTGGTCCTTGGAACAGTCCCCCTTCCCAAAATGGCAATAGTGGGGCTGTATCTTGTGCTGAATACCCTGTATAACTCCATTACCCCTCTGATCACTGCCATGGGAATGGAGTATATGAACCAGGGCTATGAGGTGAATTTCTGTATTTCCAGAGGGCTTGGGTCAGTGAGCTATGCAGTCAGTGCTGTAGTCTTAGGGCAGCTTGTGGAACACTTTTTTCCGGGAATCCTTACCTTTGCCTTTGCGGGCATGGAGCTTCTGCTGTTTGCAGTAGTTGTATCCATGCAGGAACCGGAGTCATCTGCGGTGAAGGAAGAACAGGAGCCATCCAGCAGTGTTATTGAAATACTCAAGGGAAACAGGCCGCTGCTGTTGTTTGTGGCGGGATTTGGAATCTGCTATATGACCAGTTCCATCCTGGGTACCTATATGATCAATATTGTACGGGAACTGGGCGGTACAGACGGGACCTTCGGGATAGCGGCATTTTTCTGCGCAGCCAGTGAGATGCCGGCAATGTTTTTGTGCAATTATTTGATACGTAAGGTATCCTGCAAGAAGCTGCTGAAGCTGAGCAGTGTATTCTTTGTCCTGCGTCCACTGGTGATTTTTCTGGCCCCGAATCTGGCGGTGGCTTTTCTGGGATTTGCACTCCAGTCCCTTTCTTTTGGAATCTTTACACCTGTGTCTGTGTTCTTTATCAATCAGGAACTGAAGGAGAAGGACAGAGTCGTGGGGCAGACAATATTCGGTATGGTGACAGTGGGTGTGGGAAGCTGTGTAGGTAATCTGGCAGGTGGTTTTCTCATGGACAGGATTGGATTGAAAACTACGCTGGGGCTTTGTGTGATATTTGCGGCAGTGGGATTTTTAATTACACAGAGAGTGAAGGTGGAGGATGCGGGGCCGAGGCGCAGGATACTCCAGATAGAAGACAATAGAGCGGAAAATAAGGAGCGTCACAGAGAAAGGGGTAAAGATGAAGGATAAAATTTGGAAAAAATGCGTGGAGTTTCATGGCCATGAATGCGGGGGTCTGACTATTGGTTACAAGGCGGCACTTTATGCTATTGAGCTTTTAGAGATCAAGACAGAGGACGGACTTTGTGTATCTGAGGATGAACAGATTGTGTGTATTTCGGAAAATGATGCCTGCGGTGTGGACGCCATTCAGGTGATCCTGGGCTGTAGTGTGGGGAAAGGAAATTTACTTTTTCATATGTGTGGAAAGCAGGCATTTTCTTTTTACAGAAGGAGTACAGGGAAATCCGTGCGTCTTGTTTTGAAGCCTCGCCCTGAGGGGCTTGACAAAGGAGAATCCTTTCGGTATTATCAGGCGTGCAGTCCTGGGGAAATGTTTGATGTTAAGGAGACAAGGATTACTCTGCCGGAAAAAGCCAGGATCTTTAAATCTATTGTCTGCTCCCGCTGCGGCGAGACAGCTGCGGAGAATATGATGCATCTGCAGGGAGAGGAGATTCTGTGCCGGGATTGTTACAGCGCTTATGACCGGTTTCATGTTTGACAAAACTGCGTGTGGCGGTTATAATGCAAGAAGAGTAAATAACAGATAAGAAATGAGGTGTCTTTGTGCTGAGGGTTTCCGTAGTGGAGATTACAGAATAATCGAATAATCTGTAGGGATAGTATATCGTTTTTTCAGATACCCTATCCTTGTATCAGTGTACCCTGATGGCTGATACATTCGCTTACGAACCCTTATCATACACTTCAAATATATTGGGATGAATGGAAGAATACGGTTATCCGCTGCCTTTGGCAGGGGGATTGTTTCTGTATCTCCGTTTCTTTTCTTCTCATGGAAGGCCACAGAAGTCGTATACCCGTTCGGGCGTATGTATCTGTGGTTATTTTTTTAGAGAGGAAAGTCATGAGTAATAAATCATTAGAAACAATAGGATATTATAATATATTAGAAAAATTAAGAGAATGTACATCTACGGAAAAGGCGGGAGAAAGGATTTTGGAAATGCAGCCTATCCTGTCAGAGACGGATCTGAGAAAGCAGCTTCGTGATACCACGCAGGCCAGAGCCATGCTGGAACTGTCAGGGACTCCGCCTATTCCGGCTATGGAGCATGTGGAGGAGTACCTGCAGAAGGCAGTAAAAGGAAATATGCTCATGCCTGAGCAGCTCGAGGAGATAGGCATGTTCCTGAGTGCTGTGCGGCGGCTGAAATCTTATCTGCAGAGAGGGGAGGAAGGACGGATCAGCCTTGCATTCTATAATCGGAATCTTATTTTCCCGGAGGAACTGCAAGAGGAGATAGAGCGCTGCATCAGGAGCGGAAGGGTAGATGACCATGCCTCTGCTTATTTAAAAGACATCAGAAAACAGATACAATTTCTGGAGGAGAAAGTAAGTGAGAGGGCAGAGCGTGCATTAAAGACCAACAGACAGTATTTAAATGACTCTTTTGTAGTGAAAAGAAACGGAAGATTCTGTATTCCGGTGAAAAAAGAATGCAGGTCCCTGGTTCCGGGCACTGTGGTGGAACAGTCTTCCACAGGCGCTACCTTGTTCATTGAGCCGGAGACAGTCGCCAATCTCAGGGAGGATCTGGAAATATACAGGATCGAGGAGGACGCTGAGGAGCGTAAAATACTATATACCATCACCAATATGACTGCTGAGAGGGAAGCAGAGCTGATGGAAGATATCCGGGTCATTGAAAAACTGGATTTTATATTTGCAAAAGGAAAGCTGAGTCTGGAAATGGATGGGACGGAACCGAAGATCAATCTGGAACAGTACATGGAGTTGAAAGGCGCCAGACATCCTATGCTGGATAAGGCAAGCTGCGTCCCTCTGGATTTTCAGATCGGTAAAGGAATCAGGGGAGTTATCATTACGGGTCCAAATACCGGAGGTAAGACGGTTGCTATTAAGACCGTGGCTCTGATGAGCGCAATGGCTTGTTCAGGTCTGCATGTGCCGTGTAATGAGGCGGATATTTGTATGCAGAACCAGATTTTATGTGATATCGGGGACGGACAGAATATTTCAGACAATCTGTCCACCTTCTCAGCTCATATAAAGAATGTGCTGAATATTTTGAAGCGGGTGAGGCCTGAGAGTCTTGTGATCATGGATGAACTCGGGTCGGGCACAGACCCCCAGGAGGGAATGGGGATTGCCATATCTATATTGGAGGAGCTGAGAAAAAGCGGTGCCCTGTTCCTGGTTACCACCCATTATCCGGAAGTAAAAGAGTATGCTGACAGATATGAGGAGGTGCAGAATGCAAGGATGGAGTTTGACAGGGACAGTTTAAGGCCGCTGTACAGGCTGCGGGTAGGAGAGGCCGGAGAGAGCTGCGCGCTTTATATAGCAAAGCGTTTGGGATTTCCGGATGGAATGCTGGCAGCAGCAGCCCGGGAAGCTTACGGGGATAAGAGCAGCGCATTTATTCAGTCTATGGAGATTCAGGAGCATGGCCGAAAGCTGGAGAAAATCCATGTCCCCCGCATAAAAAGGGCGGTGGAGATAAAAGACAGCATGGAAACAGTCAGGAAGTTTAGCAGAGGAGACAGTGTGAGTATACTTCCGGATGGGAAGATTGGAATTGTAGTAAAACCAGCGGATAAAAATGGAAGTGTGCTGGTACAGTTCAGAAATGAAAAGCAGTTGATCAGTCACAAACGCCTGAGACTGAAGGTGGCGGCAGCGGAACTTTATCCAGAGGACTATGATTTTTCTATTATATTTGATACAGTGGAGATCAGAAAAGCCAGGCACCAGATGGCAAAACACCACATGGAAGGTCTGGAGATAGAAGTGGAGGAATGAAAATGGAAATAAGAAGAGAAAGAGCGTGTGACCACCAGGAAGTATATAAACTGATCCAGGCTTCCTTTTCAGGTGCTGAGCATGCGGACGGCAACGAACAGGATTTGGTACAGGCACTGCGTAAAAGCAGTGCGTTCGTACCGGAGCTTTCCTTGGTGGCAGTGGACGATAACAGGATCATAGGGCATATTTTATTTACTGAGGTCAGAATAAACAATACCGTACAGCTTGCCCTTGCACCTCTGTCAGTCCTTCCGGGATACCAGAGACGAGGTGTGGGACAGGCTCTAATGAGAGAAGGAAATAAGCTGGCAGCGCAGATGGGATATGAGTTTTCTGTTGTTCTGGGAAGCAGCGGATATTATCCAAAGGCCGGGTATGTTCCGGCGGATGTTTACGGAATAGAACCGCCGTTTGATGTACCCAGGGAGAATTTTATGGCGCTCAGTTTACAGGGAGAAGCAGAGCCGCTTCATGGAATGGTAATGTATGCGCCGGAGTTCTTTTCTGTTTAAAGGGTATGAGATGTCTTTGCGCAGATATGAGGCAAAATACACGGGCATTCAGTCAGATATGGAGCAAAACGCGTTACTATTCAGCCTTCCGGCTTCATAGCAACAAAAGCATGCACACAGACTGCAAAAACCGCAGTCTGGCGCGTGGCTGCCTCGGGATTGCCTTGCAAATGCAAGGCAACACAAAACCTCTCTGTGTTATACTGTTAATCTATCCAGCCGGGAACCACTAAAGCGTTTTTGGCGTGTGATCGCCGCCCGGATGGAGAATAGGTCTATTTTTAATTTATAATATCATGATTTCTGCTTTTCGGCCGAAAGGCTGTCAACTGGGGAATTCCCCCGATTTTACCAAATCAAAACCAATTAAATAAGTGGTCATATTTCAAGGGAAAGTCTTGAATAATCTATAGTTCTTTTCTATACTTAGATATAGAAAGGGCCGTTACGGTTCAGTTCCTTTACAAAAACGTGAAGGCCTGCTGAATGGTTTCAAAAAGTCTTCCTTTTGTCATATGATCTGCAAAAGGAGGGCGTTTATGGCAGCAAAAGAGAACCTGAAGTACAAAAACAGTGTGTTTGTAGATCTGTTTTTTGAGGATGAGTCCGCAGAGAAAAATGAGATATCACTTTACAACGCACTGCATGAGGAGCCGCTTCCGGCGGGAACAAAGGTCCGGAAGATCAGAGTGGATGATGTACTCTACATGAATTTCTGCAATGATATATCTTTTGGCATCGAAGATAAGGTCATGGTGTTCGGAGAACATCAGTCGACAATCAATGAAAATATGCCGCTGAGGGATCTTCTGTATATCGGCCGTGCATTGGAGCAGATCGTCCCGGTGCGTGACCGGT